>Ga0123353_10007476_pt1 | contig 14774 bp, 11 predicted proteins | sample TergutLab28metaG_3_FD_92763 | JGI IMG/M metagenome (GOLD analysis project Ga0123353, IMG submission 92763) | Labiotermes labralis P3 segment gut microbial communities from Petit-Saut dam, French Guiana - Lab288 P3 | ecosystem: Host-associated > Arthropoda: Insects > Digestive system > Gut ... | reverse complement strand
TTTTCAGCACCTTGCTCTTTTTCCAATGATGGATGTCAAAGAAAATATTGCTTTTGGACTTAAACGAAGAGGTGAGAGAGGTCCCTCTGTATATAAAAAAGTAAATAACCTTCTTGAAAGAGTTGGACTTCCTGAATATGGGGATAAAAAAATAAGTCAGCTTTCCGGCGGACAGATGCAGAGAGTTGCAATTGCCAGATGCCTTATTCTTGAGCCAACAGTTTTACTTCTTGATGAGCCGCTTGGGTCTCTTGATCTTAAACTTAGAGAACATATGAAAGTTGAGCTAAAAAAATTACAGGCAGAGGTTGGAACAACATTTATCTATATTACTCACGATCAGTCAGAAGCAATGGTCATGAGCGATTATGTTGCTGTTATGAACTTAGGTCATTTTGAACAATTGGATATTCCTCAAAATCTTTATTCAAATCCAAAAAGTTCTTTTGTTGCTCAATTTGTTGGAGATAATAATCAGTTTATTGGCAAGATGCATAAAGATGAGAATGGAAAATTCCAGGTAATATGCAATGAAAATGAAAAATATTTTATTAAGGATAGTTTTGATATTCCCGAGGAAGAAAAAACTGAAATGTATGTAAGGCCCGAAGCAATCATTATAAATCCTGATTTTGAAAAAGAGACAGGTTTTAATATTATAAAAGTAAATGTAAAAGCAATTCTTTTTGATGCTGCAAACAGCAGATTGCTGGTTATTCCAGAAGGAAGTAAAAAAGAGTTAATTGTTTCTCTTCCTCAAAACAGGCAGTTTGATTATATAAAAAGAGGCGATACTATAAATATAGGTTGGGATGCTAACTCCTCTGTATGTTTTAAAGAATCAGGAGTAAAAGCATATGAAGAACTCTAATAAACACAAAATAAAATGGGGATTCTGGATATTTTTTACACCTGTTTTTTTGTGGTTGTTTTTGTTGCTTATACTGCCTCATATAGAACTTTTAAGAATGTCTTTTGCGGGATCTTCCTATCTGGGTAAATCAGGTTTTACATTTCAAAACTATGGAGCATTTTTTAAAGAACCGATTTACTGGCTGACTTTTGTCAGAACAGCAATATATTCAGTAATTGTTACATTTATTGTACTTATTATTGCTCTTCCTGTTTCTTTTTATGTTACAAAAATTGCAAACTTAAAAACAAAAGGGTTTTTAAGCACTCTTTTGCTTCTCCCTTTTTGGGTCAGTGAACTTATAAGAGTTTACGGATGGATGATACTTCTTAGAGAAAGCGGTGTCATAAATAAGATAATGGTTGGAACAGGCTTGTGGAAAACTCCAATAGAAATGCTTTATAATGATGCAACAATGATATTGGGATTGGTTTATACATCAATGCTTTTTATGATTATCCCTATTCTCGGAGTTATGGAAAGCCTTAATGATTCATATATAGAAGCAGCTTATGACCTGGGCGCAAAAAAAATTATAATATGGAGAAAAATTATTATTCCTCACTGCATGCCCGGCATTATGTCTGGCTCCATTATTGTTTTCATGATTGTTCTTGGAAGTTTTCTTACTCCAAACCTTATGGGAGGAAAAAGCTCTCTCTGGTTTACACAACAAATCTATAATCAATTTATAATTTACTTTAACTGGAATCAGGGCGCTGCTTTTGGATTCCTTCTTTTACTAATGTCTTCTTTAATTATCTGGATTGCCTTAAAACTTTCTGGCCAGAATTTTAAAGAGGTGGTGAAATGATCAAAACACTATCGAGATCAAAAACATATAACGCAGGATTTCTTGTTTTTATAATACTATATTTTATTTTTCTTTTTGCGCCTCTTCTTATTGTCTGTATTCTTGCATTTAATGATTCAATGTTTCCTTCGCTTCCATGGAAAGGGTTCACGCTTGACTGGTTTTTCAGCAAAGGGGAAAATGGGAAAACAGGAATATTTTTTGATGCAATAAATCTAAAAAGTATTTTTGTGTCTTTGAGGGTAGCAATCTGTGTTTCAATACTTTCAACAGTTATTGGGACATGCGCTGCATTCCTTTTTGAAGAGGAAAAATTCAGGTTTAAGAATTTTTTCTATTTTCTTATGCTTGCTCCGCTTGTTATTCCTGGTGTTATTCTTGGTATCTCAATTCTTGTATTTACAAATTTTGTTGGCTTGTTTTTTGAAGAAACCATGGGCATTGATGTAAGATTCCTGCGTCCAGGGTTCTGGCTTGTAGTGCTTGGACAATTTTCGTTTATTACAACACTTGTTGCTCTTGTTGTTGGGGCAAGACTTAGAAAATTTGATAAGACTCTTGAAGAAGCTGCATATAATCTTGGAGCAAACCGTTTTCAGGTTATATGGCATATTACACTTAAATACTTAAGCCCTTCAATTGTAGGGGGAGCTGCTGTGGCTTTTTTAATGTCATTTGAGAATTTTAATACAACGCTTTTTCTTTTAGGATCTGAATCTACATTGCCAATTAATTTATATTTGCGGGTAAGAGATGGATCTACACCTGTAATAAATGCTATTTCATTTCTTCTGATTTTATGTACATCTATTTTTGCCATTGCAAATCTCTGGCTTTCGAGAAAAAAGAAATAATATAATCGACGGAGAGTATATGAATATAGATGAAGGATTAAAGCAGTTTCTTGAAAGCGTAAAACAAGGGATAAAAAAGATGAAGGAGTATAATTCCAAAGAGTTGATCCTTCTTCATCATAATGATTCTGATGGTCTTTCATCAGGAGCATTGTTGCTTAAAGCATTTCAGAGGGCAGGGTACAATGTAAAAAGATTTTCACTTGAAAAACCATATCCTGCTGTTCTTAAAAAGTTATTTGGAGAGAATTCAGGGAAAATAATTATATTTGCTGATTTTGCCGGAAAAATTGCTCCAATGATATCCAGCCTTAACAAAGGTAAAAATATTGTTATTATTCTTGACCACCATGAAGCAGAAGAATCAAAAGATATTTCAGTAATAAATCTTGATCCTGATTTATTTGGACTAAAAGGAGACAGAGATATTTCAGCCTCTGTTGTCTGTTATTGTTTTGTAAAAGAACTTGATAATGCAAATAAAGATATTGCTCATATTGCTGCCTTTGGCGGAATAGCTGATTTTTATCATATCAATAACCAGCTCTATTCTTATAACAAACTTTGCTTTGAAGAAGCAGTAGAAGTAGGCTTAATGAGAAACGAAGATAAAAATGGCAAAGAACAGTTTTTTATAATGCTTGGAAAAAAAGAGGTTAACGTAGTTGATTTTTATCCAATGATAGATATTGCAGGCGGTGTTGGTTTTTATGATGGAGGTCCTGAACTTGCTATATCTATTTTTCTTGAAGGGCTTACAGAAGAAAAGCTTTTAAAACTTAGAGAGCTTAAAAAAACAAAAGACCATATTTTTAATAAAGAGCTTGAAAATCTTAAAAAAAACAGCCTTAATGATACAGGAAATATTCAGTGGTTTGATGTAGAAAACCGGTTTTCTCCTATGGGAGTGAAAATGATTGGAGTATTTCTTGAAGAAATTGCTGATATGGATTTTATTGATCCTGATAAATATTTATCAGGGTTCATGTTTGTACCTGATAATGTTCCTGGGTTTGGAAATATAAAAATGGGACAAACAAAAGTCTCAATGAGAGGGTCCCACAATCTTTCTTCAAAGATAATAAATAAAAAAATGCCGGGAATGAATGAATTCCTTCCCGAAGCTACAAATAATTTGGGTGGATTTGCAGATGCCAGTCATCGTATAACTGCCGCTACTACGATAAATATAGGTAAAGAAAAAGAGCTAATGGAAGAGGCTCAGAAAATATTAGAAAGTAAAATGAAAAAAATGGAGGATTAAATGGGAAAAGGTTCTGCTTTTGGAAAAACAATTCTTATAGGAGATCAGTTTGTTAAACATGGGGTTCCAGCAATTCTTTCAGCGCTTCCATATCAGACAGATACAATTGTCGAAAGAGAGGCAAAGGGGAAAGGTTTTACAGTAATTGATAACAGGGAGGAAGTTCCTGGATATAAAGAGGAAAAAAAAGAATCTTGCTATAGATCGTATGCACATATGATTGATGTCATGAAGCTTAATCTGAAAAAGAATCCTATAAAAATCACTGTAGGGGGAAATTTGCTTGCTGGAAGCGGAGTAGGTGCAAGTGCTGCAATAAGTGTCTCATTTGCAAGAGCTTGTAATGCTGAATTCAAATTAGGGATGGATAAAATAGAAGAGAATTATATTGGCTGGGAAGGTGAGCATGCATATCATGGTATGCCAAGCGGAGTAGATAATACAGCTTCATCTTTCGGCGGACTTATGATGTATACGATCCGCGATGGGAAAAAAATGTATGAAAGAATTGTCCCTGCAAAACCTATATATGTTGTGCTTGCAAACAGCGGCATCACATATAATACAGCTCTTCTTGATGTACATGTTAAAGACCTTATTAATAATAATGCTGAACTTTTATATTCCAGACTCATCAAGATCACGGGGCAGGCATATGATATGAGAAAGGCAATAGAAAAAGGGGACCTGAAAGAAGTTGGAAAAATAATGATAGAAAACCAGAAGCTTTTAAAGGAGATGGGTTTTAGCCACAAAACGCTTGATGAATTGTGCGCAAGATCGATCAGCATGGGGGCTTATGGTGCAAAACTTACAGGCGGCGGTAAAGGCGGCTATATGGTTGCCCTTGTAAAAGATACTGCAACACAGAAAAAAATAGCAGCAAAGTTCGAATCCGAAAAGATCCCTGTAATTACAGCACAGCTTGGAATCAACGCAGTAGATAACGTAAAATTCAGGTTGTTAAAATAAATATTATTTCCGGTGTTCTGTTGCCCTGATCCTAAGGCTTGGGTTTGGGCAGGTCGCCGGTATCAGCGCTACATCCCTGCGTAACCCTAATGGCGGCGCCCCGCGCTCTTCGCTTCCCCACGCTTATCGCGACCTCCCTGTCGCTGCGTGGGACGTGGCATCCGTGCCGCAGTCCCTGTCGCAATCTTGTTACAGCCGTTTTGCTAAAATAATATCAGTTGCTTCTTTAAAACCTTTAGCTGATTCTTTTTCTGTAATATATGTTGGAAAATAGATTAGTCTGTCTAAAAAGGTTTTTATATTTGCAACGGCTATTGTGTTTTTTAGTTTCTCAAACATTGGCTCATCATTAAGGGAGTCGCCTGCAAATATTATTTTATCCTCCATTTGTTGAATAGATTTTCCTGTAAGATCTTCAAGAAAAATATTAAAGCAAGTTAATTTGTCATAATTGCCATACCAGCAGTTTACATGAATGCTTGATACTTTATATGTTGCCCCCTCTTCTTCCGCAATTTTACAAATTTTATCGATCTCTTTTTGGCTAAGAGGCCCTACATCTTCTGTAAAATCAACAGCAAGGTCAGCTACTCTAAAAGGCTGATCAGATGCAATACCGCATCCAGGAACTTCTTTAAGAACTCTTTGTTTTATTGTATTAAGTTTGAGCTGTCCCTCTTTCCGCATCTCTTCTGTCTGCAAATACTTTCTTATGACTTTTCTTTTTTTCTCATCATGGCGATAATAAAACGCTCCATTTTCGCCAATAACTCCTGCAACAGGCCACATTCGGGCAAAATGATCGCACCACCCGGCAGGTCTTCCTGTGACAGGTACTATATTTATTCCATTTTTATAAAGCTTCCAAATTGATTCAATAGACTCAGGCGGAAGTTTTCCATGTTCAGTAATAGTGTCATCTATATCTGTAAAAACATACTCCAGATTTTTACAAAGATCTTCGCTTATGTTTGATATTGGTTTTATATTATTCATTTTTACCTTCTGCTGAAATTATATTTGTAAAAATTATTTTTATCAATCGGGGTACATAGACGGCTTCGCCTAACTTGACTCTTGGAACATCATGTGCAAAAATAATATAATAGAGGAATTAATATGGAAGTAAAAAAATCTGAAAGACTTAAGTCTGTAAATTATGCAATAAGAGGGCCTGTTTATAATGCAGCATACGAACTTGAAAAAGCAGGACAGAAGATCTTAAAATTAAATATCGGTAATCCGGCACAATTTGGTTTTGATACAGACGATATTATAAAAAATGCTATAATAAAGCATATTAATGCAGCGCAAGGCTACTGCCATTCCCAGGGGCTGATAGAAGCAAGAGAAGCTGTAAAAAAATATAATACTGCCAAAGGAATAAAAGAAGTATCAGAAGAAGATATTTTCATTGGTAATGGAGCAAGCGAACTTATAACAATGTCGCTTCAGGCTTTGATAAATCCAGGAGATGAAGTTCTTGTGCCTGCTCCTGACTATCCGCTCTGGACTGCTTCTGTAAATCTTGCTTCCGGAAATGCTATTCACTATATATGTGACGAGCAATCAGGATGGAATCCTGACATCAATGATTTACGGAAAAAAGTTACAAAAAAAACAAAAGCTGTTGTTATTATAAATCCTAACAACCCAACAGGCAGTGTGTATACAAAAGAAACTATCAAAGAAATTATAGAGATATGCAGGCAAAATAATCTTGTCCTTTTTTCCGATGAAATATATGACAGAGTTGTTTATGATGGAAAAACCCATATTTCTCCTGCTGCTCTTGCAGATGATATCCTTGTAATAAATTTTAATGGCCTATCTAAAGTATTCAGGGCATGCGGCTTCAGACTTGGCTGGATGATTTTGAATGGAAACAAAAAAGGGGCATCTGATTTTATTGATGGCCTTAAAGTTCTATCAACCATGAGACTTTGCAGCAACGTCCTTTCACAAGTGGCGCTAAAAGCAGCAATTGAGTCTGATAATTCGATCAAAGCTCTTGTTGAGCCTGGTGGAAGACTTAGAGAACAAAGAGATGCTGCATGGAAGCTTCTTAATGATATTCCGGGTGTAAGCTGTGTTAAAGCAGAAGGTGCTCTATATATGTTCCCAAAAATAGATAGTAATAAATATGGAATAAAAAATGATGTAAAATTTATTTTAGATCTTCTTAATGACAAAAAAGTTCTTTTTGTTGAAGGAACTGGTTTTAACTGGAAAGAGCCTAATCACTTTAGAATTGTTTTTTTACCCGAAGTTAAGGATCTTCAGTATGCAATATCTCAGCTTAAGGATTTTCTTGTAGTTTATAAACAGAATTGAAACAGTTTGACAAAAATAAAAACCTGACAGATATGTCAGGTTTTTATTTTTATGAGACAGTAATTTCTGCTTCATTTAAAAATAATATCCAAGCCCTAGTTTTATTCGGGGACCACTCGCCATGTCCACTTTATCATAGGCATCTCTCTCGCTTTGACTTGGTACTCTAATGCTCCACAGAAATTCTCCGCGAATAAAAAGACTTTTAGTTAGTGCAAAATCTGTGCCGACTCCACCGTGAAATCCCAGTGTGCTACTATCTGATGGGTTATCTGCTGTAATTCCCTTTTCTTCAACATGGAAAACAAAAAGGTAACTAATCCCTAAAAGTGGAAAAACATCAAAGCGCCCAAATGTGAATGGATATTTACCCAATAAACATACTTCTATAGCCTTATGATCTGGTTTACTGGATAGCCAAACCTCCCCGCCTACCATATCACCGACAGGATCCCTTGTTATTGTTGATACTTGGGTTTCTGATCCGCCACTACAATAAGCAAGACTTAATTCTACATAGGTTGCGTCAAAAAATAGAAATATACCCATATTATCCATTTGGCCATTTATAGCTTTTACTGTTGTTGTATATCCCATAGTGCTTGTTTCGCTTTTGCCGCCAATACCAGAATAGCCTTCAAGCAGAAGTCCTCCTCCAAAACTCATTTTAAAATCTGCGCCAAATGTTATTCCTATAGAAATAAGAACAAAAACCGTGCAAAAAACAAATCTTTTCATAATTATAAAATCCTTTACATTTTGTCTGTCGATATTGTTTTAAAACCAGCACAAGCTAGTATGTTTTTTTGTTATAAAACGATTGTGAAAGAAAATTATTCATCTTATCTTCCTGGCTCCTTTGTGCTTTGGTAAGATATTATTCCATAAACTTAATATGAAGTTCATCCATCTGCTGTTGAGAAAGCTCCGAAGGAGAAGAATCCAGAGGAGACATCCCCGCAGTATTTTTTGGAAACGCAATTACTTCCCTTATGGAATTTTCTCCACGCATTATCATTAACAATCTGTCAAGTCCTGGAGCTATTCCTCCATGTGGAGGGGGGCCATATTTAAATGCGTCAAGCAAAAATCCAAATTTATTCATTGCTTCTTCTTCCGAGAATCCCACAATATTAAAAATTCTTTTTTGTATAACCGGATCATGAACTCTTATGGAGCCTGATGCGATTTCATATCCATTTAAAACAAGATCGTAGAGATCCCCTTTTACAGAAGCAGGATCTTTTTCCATTGTTTCCAGGTACTGCTGCTGTGGCATTGTAAACATATGATGAGCAGGATCCCATTTCTTTTCATCTTCATTCCATTCAAATAGCGGAAAATCAATGATCCATACAAATTCAAATTTTCCTTTTCCTGCAAGATCAAGATCTGCTGCAAGTTTATTCCTTACAGCACCAAGCGAGGTGCACGATATTCTCCATGTGTCTGCTACAAAAAGAAGCAAATCTCCGTTTTCTGCTTTTGCTCTATCTATTATATTTTTTTCTTTATCTTTAAAAAATTTAGAAATGCCCCCATCAAGACCTGCTTCCGTTACTTTCATCCATGCAAGACCTTTTGCCTTGAATATTTTTGCAACATCCTCAAGTTCTGTAATTTGTTTGCGCGAAAAATTACCGCAACCTTTTGCATTTATAAATTTAACTGCTCCATTGTTTTCTGCAGCAGAGCGAAAAACAGAAAATTCAGATTCTTTTGCAATATCAGTAAAATCTTCAATTGCAAGATCAAATCTTAAATCCGGCTTATCTGTTCCGTAAAAATTCATGGAATCATGGTATGTAAGTCTTTTAAATTCTTTTGGCAGATCTCTTCCAATGTTTTTTGAAAAGATATGCTGCATCATCCCTTCTGTAAGTTTTAAAATATCTTCTTTATCCACAAAACTCATTTCAATATCTATCTGTGTAAATTCCGGCTGCCTGTCTCCGCGTGCATCTTCATCCCTGTAGCAACGCGCTATCTGAAAATATTTATCAAACCCCGAAACCATTAAGAGCTGCTTATAAATTTGGGGGGATTGAGGAAGTGCAAAAGCTTTTCCTAGATACAATCTTGAGGGAACAATAAAATCCCTTGCTCCTTCAGGTGTTGTTTTAATAAATGTTGGTGTTTCTATTTCAAAAAAATCAAGATCACTAAGATACTCTCTTACAGCAAAAGTTACTTTATGCCTTAGCTTGATGTTTTCTTGCATTTTTTCTGTGCGTAAATCCAGAAAACGGTATTTAAGACGTAAATCTTCTCTTGCTTCTGCTTTTTCATTTATCATAAATGGGAGTGTTTCAGATGTTGAAAGAATTATTACTTCTTCTGCTGCGATTTCGATTTCCCCTGTTGCCATTTCTTTATTGATCATTTCAGGAGGTCTTTTTCTAACTATTCCTGAAACTGAAATACAATACTCAAATTTGAGTTCCGAAGCAGTTTGTTTTAATTGGATAGGTGCATCTTCATCAATAACTACCTGAACAATGCCATATCTGTCTCTTAAATTTATAAAATGGATACCACCATGGTCTCTGTTTTTGTGGACCCATCCATTCAATACTACTTTTTTTCCATTTTCGGAAGCTGAAAGCTCTCCACAAGTGTTTGTACGTTTTAAGAATTTCATGAAAAATAATTTATCATTAGAAAAGAACATGTTCAAGTTATTGTAATTGAGAAAAAAAATAGGTATGTTTATTATCTATAAAGAAAAGGTAAAAAATGAATTTTAAATATGTAAAAATTTACAAGTGGCTTGAAGAGCAAATTAAGACAGAAAAAATTAAAGTTGGGGAAAGGTTGCCCACAGAAGAGAGTATTGCTGTAAATTTCGGCATTAATAGAATGACTGTAAGACAAGCAATAGATCAATTTGTTGTCAAAAAAATGGTTAGAAGAAAAAGAGGGGGAGGAACCTATCTTTTAAGAAAAAATCCCGTGGAATATATTTGGCAGTTTAATAATATATCAAGTTTTACTGAATCTATGGAAAAAAGCGGGATCGAAGCTTATACAAAGAATGAAACAATGGAAGTAATAGAGGCAGATCAAAATATAAAAACCCTTTTGAATCTTTCCAATAATTCCAGAGTTATTCATTCACTTAGGGTTAAATATGCAGAAGATGACCCGGTTTGTATTGAAAGAAGTTATTTGCCGTATGAAAAATTTAAGGAATTGCTAAATATTGAAATTAAAGGATCGCTTTATCGTGTTCTAACTGAGCATTTTAATACAAATCTTGTAAAATCTACACAATATTTAAGTTCAATACTCCTTATGGGAGAACAGGAAATGGCTCTTTTAGGTTTAAGTAAGCCTATCCCATGTCTTTTAGTTGAAAGTGTGTCCTATGACTCCAATAATGTCCCTGTTGAAGTTCTTTATTCCTGTTTCAGGGGCGATAGATACAAGTTTAAAATCGAATCCGGAGAATATATCCCAAAAAAATAGGACAGAAGGTTCTCTTCTGTCCTATTTTTCTTAACTAAAACTTAAAGTTATTATTTTAGAAAATTTGTATAATAGGTTTTAGCCTGTCCAAGACCTGGAAGCGCTTCTGTATACATTTTCTTTTCCATATAAATGGTTGAAAGATCATATATAGCTTTTGCTCTGCCATATGGTTCCTTTGTCTCATCTACATCTGGTTTTGCTTTCAAGAACTGTGCTCTAAGATCTTTAACCTCAGCATAAAGAGCTGTTGCTTCGTCTTTGTCTGGGCTAGCAGGTGCAGAAGCACAAGCAAAGAATACTAATCCTGCAAAGCAGATAAGAGCAATAAGTAATAAACTTTTCTTCATATTTTCTCCTCCTAAATAATTAAAAATTGATAAACACAACCGCCTGATCATGATTAGCAACCTTTATATATAAACGTTTCACTTAATTATTACTTAAAATTATTATTTTTGCAAGTAAAAATTTGTTCAATAATAATATAATTTATAGTAACAAATATTAGATTAACTAATATTTAACTGGGGTTGCAACACCGCACTCTTTAAGAGCATCAGTAAGAACTTTAAAAGCATCTCTAATATCCTGTACTGTAAGGCAACCAAGGTTGCAAACTCTGAATGTGTCGAGGTCTGCAATTTTTCCTGGATAGATTGTAACACCATTTTTAAAGAGATAATCATGGATTTTCCCAAAATCAAATTTTGGATCTTTAGGATATTTGATCGAAACAACAAGTCCTGTCTGTTTTTCAACAGGGAGAATGTCCTGGAAACCAAGTTTTGTCATTTCTTCGCGTACAGCCTTAAAACCATCCATGAATCTTTTGTATTTTGCCTGTTCGCCTTCTGCGAAATGCTCTTTTATAGCCTGCTGAAGTGAATAAATTATCTGAACAGGAGGTGTAAAATGGAGCTGTTTGTTTTTCTTGAAGTAGTCATACTGTCTCCAAAGGTTTGTATAGTAAGATCTGGGCTTATAAGTTTTGGTTTTTTCAATTTCTGATGTTTTTCCAACAAGGAATGATACACCTGTAAAGGCATTTAATCCTTTTTGTGAAGATGCCATACAGAAGTCGATATTATCATCATAAACATTCATTGGGATAATGCCATATGTTGATGTTGTATCTGATACAAGTATTGCGTTGTATTTGTGGGCAATGGCTCCTATTTCTCTTAATGGGTTGCAAAGACCTGTTCCTGTTTCCTGATGTACTACGTATACCACAGCAACATCCGGATTTTCTTTTAATGCATTTTCCACTTTTGCAAGGTCTGGAAGATCCAAAATATCAAATTTGAGATCTACAACAGGAATTCTGCAGAAATTACATACATCTACAGCTCTCTGGCTATATGCGCCATTATTTATTACAAGCGCTTTTTTTCCATCAGGGACAAGTGAGCTTAATGCTACATCGATATTTATAGTTCCTGAACCTGCAAAAAGAACTGCTGTATAATCAGAAGTTTTTCCATGCACAACCTTTACAAGGTCATCACAAATATCTCTTACGATCTTGGCAAAATCTTCTTCCCTGTGGCAAATATCATCCTGTATAAGCGATGCTTTTACTGTTTCTGTTGTTGAAGAAGGGCCTGGATTTAAAAGAATTGTTCTTTTTACTGTTTTAGATATTTTTTGTTCTTTAAGTATCATTTCTTATTCTCCTTTAATAATACCCATAATTTATTTATATATTTAACCGTATTCTAACACTCGAAAAATAATAGTCAATCCCGCTCACCTGCTTATTTTTAAAATATTTATCTTAGAACTTAAAAATATGAGAAATAGTTATGAATTTTTAGTAGATATCTATAGAAGTATTATTAATTTGAAAAACATTGGAGATATTAGATATATATGCGATATTTGGAATATAAAAAATCAGTGAAAAATATGTTGTTGCTTTCTTGACAAAGTGGGGCAAAAAAGCGTTAAAATAATAGAATCTTTTGGCTTTTTATTTGGTATTATTAAACTTTAAAAAGTTTATATTTTTATAGAGACTTTATTTGTGGCTTTTATATTTTTTCCATAAAATATATTTAGCTGTAAATTTTCTTTGGTTCAAAGAAATATAAAAATCTAAAATAAGGAAAAAATTGATGAGTGATGAACAAGAAAGCATTGATATGTCAACAATGACAGAAGCGGAAAAAAAGCAAGTACTTGAAGCTCAGGCAAGAGCTGCACAGGTTCAGAAATCAACCTCAGGTCATAGAGCGCTTCTGCATACAGGCGTAATTGTTATGACAATTATTGCCGGTCTATTTTCTGTTTTCCAGATTTATAATGTTTTTGGAGGACTTACAGCTCTTAGGCAGAGAGCCATACACCTTGCTTTTGCATTAATAATCTGTTTAGTTAAGTTTTCTGCAAATAAGAATAAAGGTCTTAAAGAACCATGGTTGCCGTATGTTTTTGTTGCTATAGGTCTTTGGACAGCTATAATTCTTCCATTAAAGCTACCGATGTTCGGACCAGTAGGAATAATTGCATTATTAGTATTATTTGGCATTCTTTATGTTAGCAGAATATTCACTGAAAAGTGGAGAATTAAAAATGGCGAAGAATATGAAACCCATGTTATATGGTATGACTACATATTCATGGCTTTTGCCTTAATAGGATGTATATACATCGCAGTATATGCTGATGATATTTTATCAAGAGCTGGTATAGTTTTTATTAAAGACCAGGTTATTGGATTCTTCCTTATATTAGCTGTATTTGAAGCAACAAGAAGGTCTATCGGATATATTCTTATGTATATCGGTCTTTTTATGCTTCTATATTGCAGATTTGGAAATATTCTTCCTGATACATCGATATTCTGGCATCCTGGTTCTAACCTTTTTATGATAGTAAGACACTTCATACTTACAGACTCAGGTCTTTGGTCATCGCCTCTGGGAGTATGCGCAAGCTATATTGCAGCATTCTTGTTGCTTGGTGCATCTCTCCATGCTTCAGGACTTGCAGAGGTCATGCTTAAAACTTCAAAAGGTATTTTCGGAACCATGGTCGGCGGACCAGCGAAGATGACAGTTATTGCAAGCACCATGTTCTCTTTGATAAGTGGTTCTTCAACATCAAACGTTGCTACAACAGGTCCTGTAACAATACCTCTTATGAAAAAGACAGGTATTCCAGGTTACTTTGCAGCTGGTATCGAAGCTTCCTCTTCCATGGGTGGGCAGATTACTCCCCCTATAATGGGCGCTGTAGCTTTTATTATGGCAGAATTTTTGGGAGTACCTTATCTTAAAGTAGCGCTGGCAGCGACTCTTCCTGCAGTACTTTATTATACTTCTGTATATTCCATGATTCACTTTGAAGCATATAGAATAGGCGCTTTTGGTCTTCCAAGAAGTGAAATTCCACCATGGAAAAGATTCGCTATTACACGCTGTTATCTTGCTTCACCATTGATTGTTCTTGTTGCAATGCTTATCCTGGGATGGACACCATCAATGGCAGCTTTCTGCGCATTTATTTTGTGTCTTGCCCTTTCGATGCTAAGAAAAGAAACAAGACTTACTCCTAGAAAATTCTGGAATGTATTATCCTCAGCTGGACAAACACTAACCGTAGTTGCTGTTCCTTCAGCAGTTGCAGGCTTTGTAGTTGGTACAGCTACACTTACAGGTCTTACTCCAAAAATGTCATCTGCACTTGCAGTAATTGCGCAGGATAACTTTTTGCTTACTCTTATTCTTACACAATTAATGTGTCTTGCCATTGGTATGGGTGTTCCTACTGTTGCTAACTATATTCTTATGGCAATTATAACAATTCCAATCATGATCAGAGTTGGTGTAGAGCCAATGGCTGCTCACCTTTTCTGTTTCCACTTTGGAATAATGTCTGAGATTACACCACCTGTAGCTATTACGTCGTATACGGCGGCGGCGATTGGAGGAGCCAACTTCTGGCGTACAACATTCTCTGCTACAAGACTTGCAGCAGTTGCTTATATTGTACCTTACTTCTTTGTATACAATACAACCCTCTTGCTGGGACAACATCCTTTCCATCCAAGACTTATTTTTATCGTTGTTACCGCAATATTTGGAACAGTTGTCTTTGCCTCTGTTATGGCTGGGTACCAAAAGCGAAAACTATATTGGTGGGAGAGAG
>Ga0123353_10007475_pt1 | contig 14774 bp, 12 predicted proteins | sample TergutLab28metaG_3_FD_92763 | JGI IMG/M metagenome (GOLD analysis project Ga0123353, IMG submission 92763) | Labiotermes labralis P3 segment gut microbial communities from Petit-Saut dam, French Guiana - Lab288 P3 | ecosystem: Host-associated > Arthropoda: Insects > Digestive system > Gut ... | reverse complement strand
GTCGATGACCTTTTGCGCCAGGCAGGGGTCGCTGTAGGCGACACCGTACGCATAGCTCACATGGAGTTTATCTTCGCCGATCACGATGAACCTTAAAGTTATGCTCTCCCCAATAGCAAAAGCGGAATAAAGTCCTGAGCAGTATCGTTAGCTTTGAGCAATAAGAGTAAACTGCCGCCCTACCACCCGCTTTGTTATAAATTATCCTTTTCCAATCCATCTCGTGAAAGGCACGAGAGACTAAAAATGAGGTGAAAAAATGAACAGAACACTCTATGTGGGTAACCTGCCTTGGTCTACCACGGAAGCCGATCTAACCCAGCTCTTCGCATCTTATGCAACTGTGCTCAGCGCACGCATCATACAAGACAGGGAGACCGGGCGTTCCCGGGGCTTTGGCTTCGTGGAAGTTCCGGAAGATACCGATATCGAACTGTTGGTTGGTCAGCTGCATGGCAGCGACTACAACGGTCGTCAGTTGGTAGTCAACGAAGCTCAGCCTCGCGTCTAGCATCGAGACCAGACCTAACTACCACATCCATGTTATGCCAAGCACCGTGCGCTTTTCGCGCCACGGTGCTTTCTATTATCGTAACGCCAAACGCCGAGGCTACAGGGACAAACCGCTGCATTGTCTCTTGCCAAGAAGAAGACTTTTTGCTACAATGCAAAAAAACAGAGGTTTTTAATATGAATACATATACCACTCCTTCTCCATCGGACTCTCCCAGTCGGGTGCAACGGCGCAGTGAGGCGCACTCTTGGGCTAGGAGGTTAAGCCAAAGATTTCTCCGGCTCCTGGTGCTTATACCTTTAGCCATCATGTTGGGACTCATAGCCAGCACCTGCTTTTTTATTTCCGGCTTATCTGCCGATGGGGTAGCTTTAACACGACCAGTCCCGGGAGAGAGGGTTAACCTCCTATTACTGGGGCAGGATGCCGGTATTACCTCTACCGGAACGATGACAGGACGCAATGATGTTATCTTGCTTCTTTCCCTAGACCCTGTTGCTAGGAGCGCTCTGCTCCTTTCCATTCCCAGAGATACCAGGGTTGATCACCCCGGGGTGGGAAGCGGCAAAATAAATGCTGCTCGGGTGTACGGGGGAACCACCGCCAGCATTGCGGCGGTGGAAGAGCTTTTGGGTGAAAGTATTCATTTTTTTGTGGAAACCGACTTTACCGGCTTAGCGGCTCTTGTTGATGCTGCTGGCGGTGTGTGGATCGATATCCAGCAGGAAATGCATTACAGCGATCCCTACGATGTACCCCCCTTGGAGATTCATTTTCTTCCCGGTGAGCAGCTTCTCGATGGCACTGAGGCAGTACATTATCTCCGCTACCGCGACCTTTTGGGAGATATCGGTCGCTTACCCCGTCAACGAAATTTCCTTTTAACTCTCACGAAACAACTCATTAACCCTCTTGCCTGGTGGCGTCTGCCAGAAGTGGCTAAACAAGCTAAGCTTTATACTCACAGTAACTTAGAGGTTACCGATCTTTTGAGCCTGGGATGGCAGTATTTACGCTTAACCGCAACCCCTGTACCCCAAACTCTCCCGGGACAGGGTAGCTTCGACGGTGCTTATTGGTTGCCGGATTATACCGCTATCCCGTCACTTTTTTTATCTTCGTCTTTGCCAGAGCAGGAACTCTCCTTCTTTCGCTTTCCCGCCTTCACCTGGGATGTGGTTGGTTGGTGGCGCAATACCCCCCTGGCAAAACTATTTACACCTGCTCAGGAACTGGAAAAGGGAGAGATATTTCTGACGGTGTTAAACGGCAACGGAGGGCAGGGTTCTGCCACACGAGCTGCCGAAAATCTCAAAAGCGAAGGCTACAATATTGTCCGCATTGGCGATGCTAATAACTACAACTATGCTAATTCGGTAATCATATATAATTCTAACGCCGAAGCCAAAGCTAAGCTCCTGCAAGGCTCCATCCCGGGAGCATCTTTGCAGGCTGCCACCGAGGACAATCAAGCCTGTGATTTAGTCGTGGTCATCGGGGTATCATATCATAGGTGAAAAGAGAAAGGAGATAGTTATGGATTATGACAGCAAGGAACTAGTCCTGGAAATTGCACGTTGGGGTGAAGAGAGGGGGGCCAACGAAATTGTCATTCAAGAGATTTTTAAGGTCAGCCACATCACCGATTATTTCGTGATCATGCATGCCCGTAACCGCATACTCACCGCCGCCATTACGGAATATATTCGCGACGAAGTAGAAGCCAAGTATCATCTGCCTCTGCCCCATATTGAAGGGCAGCAACAGGCAGACTGGCTCCTGATGGATTACGGTGCCGTGGTCGTTCATGTTTTTTTAGAAGAAACCAGGCGCCTTTTTGATTTAGAGCATCTGTGGTTGGACGCCCCTTTGCTGCCACGCCCTGCTAGTTAACCTGGGGCAAGCAGCCAAGGGGAAGATAGTCTATCACCGACCTACCTGGTTTTAGCCATGGCAGCCATCTTTCCCGTTTTTAAAGCCACACTTCCTGCGCCAGAACCTCTTCCAGGCTCTGGCGTCTCTGAATCAAACGAGCTTCACCCTGCTCTACCAGCAACACCGCAGGCTTGGGCATACGCTGATAGTTGCTTGCCATAGATACTTGGTAGGCGCCTGCTGAAGGAATTGCTAAATACTCCCCTACCTGCACCTGGGGTAGCTGTACCTGATGGATGATGGTATCGGTTTCGCAACTCATACCACTAATAGTATAGCTCGCCACAGGGGTATCGTTGAGGCGGCTGGGGAGAACAGCATCATAGAGGCTACCGTACAACAGGGGGCGGGGGTTGTCATATAAACCACCGTCGATAATGATATATTTGCTGTAGTTAAGGAGCTCTTCACCGGAGCTTGCCAGAAGCTGAGCGGATATTTCTTTAGGTGTTCCAGGAGATATCTTCTTCCAGGGTACAGTTTTCTCGGCTACCACTTGGTACAGAGCTACCGCCGCTTCGGCTACCAAGGAACGTCCTAACTCCAGGGAGAGGTGTGGCAAAGGTAAAGAGAGCTCTCCACAGTGAGCGGCAAGATAACTAAAAATTTCCTGGACAAAAGGAGCAAGGCGGCGCGAGGCGGGAGCGACTCCCTCCCGATAAAAAGCCCCAAAACCCCCACCCAAATTAATCTCTTCTAAAGGCACTCCTAAAGCTTGAAAACGTTTTACAGCCTCTAACAACAGACGGGAAGTTACATTAAAGATAGAAGTATCACCCAGTTGCGAGCCTACGTGGCAGTGCAACCCCACCGGTTGAAGGTGGGGATAATTTGGCAGCATAGCTGCAGCAGTAAACAACCCTCCTCCCCACAGAGGAATGCCAAACTTGGTATCCCCTGCCGTGGTTACCGGATGGGAGCTATCGCCCGCTACCCCAGGATTCACCCGCAAGACAACCCTGGCTTTTTGCTGTAATCTTTGCGCTATTCCTGCCACCTGGGCAATTTCTGCTAGCGAATCGATAACTATCAGGGCACTGTTTTTAATACCCAACTCCAGGTAAGGTTCCGGTTTATAGACACCGTGGAGGATAAGTTTGGTTGCTCCTGCTTGCAGAGCAACTTTAAGCTCCCCCAGGCTGGCAACATCAATCCCCAACCCGGCTTGCACCATTAACTTACAGATGGCCGTATTAGGCAAGGCTTTACTGGCGTAGTAAGGGGTGAAGCTAGGGTAGTCGACAGCTGCTGTCATAAGGGTGTCACACTGGCTTTGTATGGTGGCAGCATCGTAGATATAAAGTGGTGTACCAAAGCACCGCGCCAATTCTACAGCTTGGACTCCTCCTACCCAAAGCTCCCCCTGACGATTTTCGATACCATTATGAAAACGCATATTTTTTGCTCCATTCTCTTAGACCTAGGGCTCACCTCTGCTTCCCCAACCTAGCCCAACGGCGTCCCTAATAGGATAATAATACTTCCTAGATCACACTCCTTACGGTGTACGGCAAAGGATAAGGAGTGTACGTTGTCGAAAAAATAGCTATAGTCTTAAGCTCCAACTGCTAACTACCAAATGTAGGAGGATAAAAATGCGCAAAGAGTGGATATGGCTTCTCATACTGACCTTCTCGGTTTCGTTACCTCACCAATTGATGGCGGCTGAGGAAGAGCAGGTACGGGTTATTGCTTTTTCCGGCTTTATCGACACCCTGGGTGTCCCCTTCTTTGAGCCAGGCTACGCCATAGTGGTGCCCAGGGACTACCTGGAACCGGAGGAAGGAAATTATCTTTTTTGTGCCATGTCGGCTACAGGGCGCGAATTGGCACGGACTCGTTTTGCTCCCCACGAAGTGGAGGAGCTGGAAGGCATTGCCTACTGGTTCTGGTGTGAAGCCCTTTTTCCTGCTCATACGCATTACTTTACCATGCTCGCTCCTTCAGGAGAAGTCATGGGCAACTTACCTGTCCCCACCGGTTCGCCACAAGCTTATTTTAATCCTCTCAGCTTCGACAGCACCGAACCATTTACTCTAACCTGGAGCTGGAACAGCACTCCGGAGTACCCTCTTTACGCCGAGCTATATTATATCTACGACGGATTCAGCGACTGGCTGGAATCGGGTATAACCGACAACAGCTATGACATCGATTTTGCCGGATTAGACCTTTGGGATAGCTCAGAAGCTCTGTTTCTCCTGGTAGTCAGCGACGGCATCAATACCCTTGAGGTTTACAGCAACCTCTTTGCAGTACCCGGCAGAGTAGAGCTGAAAACCGGAGGGGTTTACCCTGTGGAAGCTCCTCCACCCTATGCTCCCAGCCGCGAAGACCGATCAGCGCCAATTGTGCTAACCATAGATTCTTTCATCATCACCCACGGAGAAACCTTCCTGCCGGAGCCTCCCCTGGCACCTCAAATTATCAACCAGCGCTCGATGCTCCCTTTGCGTTACTTGGTGGAAACGGTATTAGGGGGGACGGTAGGCTATGACCCTGCCACCGCTGCCATAACTGCCGATCTTCCCGCTCACAGACTGCTTTTACGTATTGGGGACCCCACCATTACTATCGATGGTGTCGACTATAACTTTGGACAGGCTCCGGTGATTGTCGATAATTATACCCTGGTTCCCCTACGCACCTTCGAACCCATTTTGGACGCCTTAGAATGGCACTCAGATACCCGCCGAGTAGTTATTTATCCCTAGCTTAAAGCCTGCCAAAAGCATGAAACCGTTTTTCTACAGTCCGAGGGTGAAGACTTTGTCTTCACCCTCGTGCCTTAAGAAGCCTATGATTTATCATTCTCTGGGTAAACGCAGTTCATGGATTTTTATTTAGTTGTGTTTATAAAGATAAGGGTTGTACTTTTTTTCCCACTCCATGGTGCTGGGAGCACCATGGCCTGGGTAGACTACCACCTCATCGTCTAAGGGGAGCAGCTTCCCAGTGATGGATTGTTCCAGCTGCTTTTTATCCCCACCCACCAGATCAGTGCGACCGACACTACCGGCGAAGAGAGTGTCTCCGGTAAACAAGACCCCTTCTCCCAACAGACAAATGCCACCAGGGGTATGCCCCGGGGTATGCAGCACCTTTAGCTCCAGCAAACCCCAACAGATGGCCTCCTCATCTTGCAGAAGCCGGTCGGCTTCCCAAGGAACCAACTGTGAAGCAAAGACCCCTGCTAGGTTGTAGTTGTTATTGGTAAGGTACTCGGCATCGTCTTCATGGATGAGCAGTTGCGCACCGGTCTCCTCGGCAACTATCTTGTTAGCGGTTATATGATCGAAATGACCATGGGTGTTGATAATATAGCGGAGCTTAAGCCTCTGCTCAACTATAAGCTGCAGCAACTCAGCACCCGAACCTGCCGTGTCAATTAAAACAGCCTCTCCCTGTTCATCCCAGACGATATAGCAATTAGTAGCTAAAGAACCTATACGCAACGAACGAATGGTCATGATCCTAACCTCCGAATAACCTTGATAGTCTAACTTGCTGATACTTCCTACCTACGCTTAAAACGTTCCCTACCCTGCTAGAAGGGGGCTACCCGCCCCCAAGCTCCTGGTCGCTACTCAAATATATTTTCCGGTAACCGAGCTCTGGCTGGTCACCATCGCTTCAGGCACCCCCTGGTAGATAATTTTACCTCCAGCACTACCTCCCCCGGGACCCAACTCGATGACCCAATCACAATTGCGAATTACCTGGGTGTTATGCTCCACCACCACCACGGTGTTTCCTTCCTCTACTAGGCTCTGGAGCAAAGTGAGAAAATGCTCCGTATCCCAAGGATGCAGTCCGGTGGTAGGTTCATCCAGCAAGTAGAGGTTGTGTTTTCCTGAGGCTGTCAGCAACTCCACCGCTAGCTTAAGGCGCTGCCCTTCCCCACCGGAAAGAGTGGTCAGGGTTTGCCCCAGTTCCAAGTAACCTAACCCTACCCGCTTAAGTAGCGCTAAAACTCGCTGAATTTTTCTATGGGCAGCAAAAAGCTCCCCAGCTTCATCTACACTCAACAACAAAACATCTTTGATAGAGTGACCTTCATACTTTACTGCCAGCACTTCCGGCGAGAACTGCTTCCCTCCACAGACAGGGCAAACCACCTCTATATCTGCAAAGAACATCATGTTGCTGGTAACTACCCCCAGCCCCTCGCAGTTTTCGCAGCGCCCACCTTTGCTATTAAAAGAAAAATGCTTTGCCACCAAGGCTTGTTCCCTAGCAGCCGATAGCGAACTAAAGATATGGCGAATATCGGTATATATTCCGGAAAAGGTTGCCACATTAGAACGTTTCATACGGGTAACTCCCGTTTGTTCGATGGTAATTATTTTACCAAATTGCTCTAACCCTACGACCTGACCATAGCTATTATCAGGAGAGTTGGCGGCTAACACTTCAAAAATTAAGGTAGACTTTCCCGAACCTGAGACCCCCACCACCGCAGTCATGACCCCTAGGGGTATGGTCACATCAAGTTGCTGTAAATTGTGCAAGTTAGCTCCAAGTATTTGTAACTCCCCTTGCTGGTGGCTGCGGGGAGTGCGCCAGGGAGGTTGTCCCCGCTGGAGGTAGAGACCCGTAGGGGAACCAGGCTGCTGCTTCAGCTCAGCTAAGCTTCCTAAACCCACAATTTCTCCCCCCAGCTTACCGGCGCCGGGACCTAAATCCACAATATAGTCTGCCCGCTGCATAACCTCGGTATCGTGCTCAATAACAATAACCGTGTTGTCTCGATCTCGCAACTGCTCCAACACCGTAACCATACCTGCGGTATCTCGTGGGTGTAGCCCCTGGGTCGGTTCGTCCAGGATATAGATTAGCCCGGTCATCTCTGAGGAAAGCAAAGCTGCTAGTTTGACCCGTTGGGCTTCTCCCCCTGAGAGAGTTATCCCTTGCCTATCCAGAGTAAGGTAACTTAAACCTACAGCTACCAGCCGTTGGATCTTCGCCATAAGACTGGTAAGATACAACTCCACATGAGGCTTGCTTGGGACATCTAACTGCTCCTGCAACTGTTTTGCCCAAAGCTGCAGCTCTGTTAAAGGGATAATAGCTAGTTCCGGTAGCCTAGTAGCGGCTACAGTTACCTGACGGCTTTGGGAGTTCAAACGCTCACCCTGGCAAGCCTGACAAGGTAAGGAAGCGAAGAAGGGGGTTAAGTGGGAGGGGATCCCCTGGGGGTCGCGGGTACGTCGCTGTAAAATCTCCACAACTCCTTCAAACTTCCCCTCGGAAACGGTTCTGGGGGGTTTTAGTCTTGGAAAAGCCTCTTGTAAGGCCAAGCAATCTGCTCCATGTAAGAGAAGGGTCTTTTGTAGCTCGCTATATTCCTTAACCGGAAGGTCGGTTACTTCTCCTAAACCATAATAGTGTAAAGCAGCTTTCAAGGAGTTGGACTGGTAAATTCTCATGGCAGAGTCCCAAAGTGCTACCGCACCTTCATCAATAGACAACTCCTCGTTGATGACCCCAGCCAAATTGATAGACAAGACCTTACCTAGACCGGCACAGCTGGGACAGGCACCTTCCCGGGTATTATAAGAGAAGTGGCTGCGGGTAAATTTTTCCATCCGTTGACCACACCGGTGGCAATACATATAGACGTAAAACTCCCCTTCGCGTTTCTCTGTCTCTTCGCGGCAATCTACGGCGGCGATAACCGCTCCGCAGTGAGGGCAGGAACGAACTCCCAGCTTTTCGTAAACCATACGCAGGTCGGTATAAATATCGGTTAGTGTTCCCACGGTGGAACGCGGGTTACGGTTGTTTTTATTTTGCGAGATAATTACCGCCGGGGAAGCACCTTGTACACTGTCCACCTGAGGTTTAGCAATACCTTGCATACCAATCGTTTCCAAGTATTGGCGTTGACATTCGGTGTACAGTAAGTCCACGGCTAAAGTCGACTTACCAGAGCCTGAAAGACCGGTAAAGACAATGAGCTTATGGCGGGGAAGCTCTAAGGAGAAACCTTTAAGGTTACCTTCCCTAGCCCCGGTAATCACCATAGGGTTTTCCCACATATCAGCGTAATAAGACTCCATGAGCGGCAATAACTTCATCTTCCTTAGCGTAATCGAAGTGACGCTCCTTATTACGGTGGGTGGCAATTATTTCATCAGGTTCCTGACGAAGCCAGGCAATGGTGCGTTCCAGAGCTTTCAAAGGGGTAAAAGGCTCCTGCCACCCTAATGCTTCCAGTTTGGCAGTGGATTGGAACATCAGCATCGGCCAAGCTAGATCTGGCACCGCTGGGTGTAGAGGTGCTGGGACGGAATAGAGCGCCATTTTATGATCCATCACCGCGAGGGCATCTTCCACTAAAGCCCGGTAAGTTTGGACGCGATGATGCCCGGAGTTATAAACCTCACCTATGGTCTCTGGCTTGGTCAGCAGGAAAGCCAACTGAGCAGCGATATTACCGGCATACTCCCGGTGTACAGCGCCGACACCCCCTTCGGGTAGCAGTATTTGGGTGCGCTGATCGATAATACGCTTGATATAATACTTCTCACGAATTTGCACATCGTATTCTCCGTAAACCGCCGGGAGACGTAGAATAGTCGCCGGAAAGCCGTGGTCTCTGTAAGCAGCCATCAAAGCTTCTTCCGCTTGGGCTTTATGATAACCATAGGCGTTAGCGGTATTCGTCTCTAAAGGGTCTTCTTCCCGCACCGGACATTGGTAGGGAGGAGCATAAGCGGAGAGAGTGGAGATCATGACATATTGGGAACATTTCTCTTGCAACAGTTCGATAATATCTTTAGCCTGGGTACCGTCGGAAAGAACCATATCGATAACTGCATCGTAGGTAAGACCTGTCAATTTTTCCTTTAAACCTGGGGTATCGTTGCGATCGCAGAGAATCTGTTGTATGTTCGCCTCTGGCCAGGGAAACTCCCGAGTGCCTCGGTTGAGCAAGGTTAGATCATGACCCTCGTCTAAGAGTAGAGGGACTAAATGACGTCCAATAAACCTGGTTCCACCGATAATAAGTATACGCACAACCAAACTCCTCCTTTGTGAATGTGTCCAAAACAAGATTAGCAAGTTGTCAAGTTACTTTCGCTTAACATCGTTTTATTTCCTGCTGGAAGAAGGTTATCCCGATATTTTTCGCGTAATTAGAAGGAGAAACCGCAAGGAGTTTAGCGTCAACCATCCCCTAACCTTAAGCAGAGGCTTGCGGTGCCATGAAGCCTAAGCCTTTGTGGCAAAATCACCAATAAAAAGGAGGGAGCGCCGTTTCCTCCCCATAGTTTAAAGCCTGGGGCTTTAAGCGGCGCGATATGATGAGCGGAACCAATACCGATGATAAAAACACTACTCCTCCTTGGGCGAAGGATCTTCCCCATCCGGAATATGCCCTCTTCCCTCGAGTGCTGGAGGAAGACCCCTGGTACGAAATTTATTTAGTCGCCTCCGGTATCTACGCCTTTTACGAGCCGGGACATTTTCAGGAAGTTATCTCTTTTTTAGTACTGGGTAGCGACAAAGCACTTCTCTGGGATACCGGTATGGGTTTCGCACCCCTCAAACCCTTAATCCAGAAGCTTACCTCCCTGCCGCTAACGGTCATCAACAGTCACCTGCATCTCGACCATGTGGCCGGTAACCACGAATTTGGTGCCGCATATGCTTGGCCATCATCGGCGGCTTTAATGGCCCGTCAGGGGAGGAGCAACGACCTTTTAGGGCGCAGCCTCACAGCCGAATCCTTTGCCAAGCCTCTCCCCACCGGTATGTCTACCCAAAACTATACCATCCAGCCATGGGCATTTCTTCCCATACCTCAGGGGAACGATCTCCCAGATGGCTTTGGTTTTACAACGAGCATACGGGATCTCTCTTCCATCCACGCTGAAGCTCAGGAGCTATTTACTGGTACAGCCTTCGATTTAGGTGATCGTCAACTGGATATTCTCTACACACCAGGTCATTCCATAGACAGCATCATGCTCTTTGACAGCCTTACCAACGGTATCTTCACCGGGGATACTGTCTACCCAGCTTCCTTATACGCCCATTTACTCAGCGAAGAGTTCGATGTCTTTGCCACTTACTGCGATACCATGCGGCGCTTGCAACTTTTAGAACCTGCCTGCAGCTGTATCTACCCCAGCCATAATTTACCTCTTTACGACAAAGGGCTCCTCGGCAGAGTAGCCACCAAAATGACCGCCATAGAGGAGGGCACAGCCACAGGTGAAGCCACACCTTACTCCTCCCTTCTGACTTACCGGGGAAAAGATTTTTCGGTAATTGTCAGACATCTATAACATCTTAGTGACGAGGAGGATCCACCATGTCCCAGATACGAGACTTAGCTTTAGCTCCTTCCGGTAAGCAAAAAATCGCCTGGGTCGATTCCTTTATGCCCATCCTTAACCTGCTGGAACAAGAGTTATATCCCCGGCAACCTTTTGCCAACAAACGCCTCTCTCTTTCCATCCATTTAGAGGCGAAAACTGCTCGTCTGGTGATGGCCATGCATAAACTGGGCGCCGAGATCCAAGTGACCGGCAGCAATCCCCTCTCCACCCAGGACGATGTGGCTGCAGCGTTAGTAGCCTCAGGTATTCCAGTCTTTGCCTGGTACGATGCCACCGAGGAAGAGTACTTTACCCATTTGCGAGGAGCTTTGAGTCACAACCCTCACTTGGTGCTGGACGATGGTGCCGATTTAGCTTACCTGCTCCATACCGAGCTACAAGCCATGGCATCTACCGTAATCGGCGGTACCGAGGAAACCACTACCGGTGTGCAGCGCCTCCGCGCACTACAGCAGGAGGGAAAATTACGTTATCCGGTAATTGCTGTTAACGATGCTCAGTGTAAATATCTTTTCGATAACCGTTATGGAACGGGACAGTCGGCTTGGGACGGCATTAACCGCACCACCAACCTCATAGTAGCCGGTAAAACCGTGGTGGTGGCTGGCTACGGCTGGGTAGGACGGGGAGTGGCTATGCGAGCAGCTGGGCAAGGTGCTCGGGTTATCGTCACCGAAGTGGATCCTATTAAAGCTATCGAAGCACGCATGGACGGTTACCAGGTTATGCCTATGGACAAAGCAGCTCCTTTAGGGGATATCTTTGTTACTTGCACCGGTTGTAAAGATGTCATTGTGGGCAGACACTTTGCCACCATGCCCGATGGCGCCATACTCTGCAACGCCGGACACTTTGATGTGGAAATTAACCTCCCGGACTTAGCAGCTCTTGCCGTAGAGCAAAAGGAGCGTCGCCGCAACATCACCGGTTACCGTTTAGCAGATGGACGCTGGCTCAATCTTTTAGCTGCGGGACGTTTAGTCAACTTGGCTTCCGGAGACGGGCATCCGGCGGAGATTATGGATCTCTCCTTCGCTTTGCAGCTTCTCGCTGCAGTGCATTTAGTGGAGCAGGAAGGAAAACTGGCCCGGCAGGTTTACCTGCTCCCTGATGAACTAGACCGCAGGGTAGCGGAACTTAAGCTGCAGAGTTGGGGTACGGCAGTGGATAAGCTCACCCCTGAACAGGAAGAGTACATTCGCAGCTGGCAACTATAACCCCTCGCCTTAAGACAGACAAGCCGCCAGAATCCTGATACCAGGACTCTAGCGGCTTGTTATTGTCGGTCACCGGTAGTATAACTTTCAGGCAAAAATGCTAACTTCCTTGTAACCCCCACCTAGCAGCGTAAAACTTGTGCTGGTCATCGATAAGTAGCAAAGTAGCGGGTAGATCAGCCGGGGTGAGACCCGGAATTGCCACTGCTGCCAAACCACAGCGCACCCGAGCTTTGCCATCATCCCCGGTAAAACGGTATAAGCTAATATTATCTTTACAGTAGCCACAACACTGCCATTCTTCGGGACTCTTCCACTCTTGTCCGCGTTTAACCCAAGCTGCCGGGCGGGTCGCCAAAGCCTTGCGAAAGACTTCAGGGACAGTGCTGCTGTCGGCATAGCGCAAATATAACACCAACCCTTGGCGAGGTTTTAACTCCATTTTAGCAATAATACGCCCATACTGCACAAACTCCACCACAAAATTGCTTTTTTTATGGCGACGAGAGGAATAGCCCAAAGACAGTAAGTGACTTATTAAGGGTAAAAAAAGCGCTTCCTCACGGTCATTCATATACCCCTCTAACTCCACCAGCAGCTCTTTTTGTCTAGCGGTGAGCCTAGCGATATGTTCCATGCCTAAAACTTTCGACATTAATAGACCCTCCTTAGTGTGGCTAACGCTCTGTTATACCCTAATAACATCACAATAAGTAGGAGGTTGTAGACAAAGTCTTCAACCTCTCGCCTTTAAGATTGCGCTCTGCGGCGAATTAAGTTATGTTCTTGCCATTAAGATTGCTTTTTGACGGGCATGTGATGCCAAAAAGCGGTACTTTTATCCCTTTATGGTAAGTTAGGTAGGAAACAAAGAAGCTGAAAGCGGTTTTTCTACAGTCTAAGGTCGAAGACAAAGTCTTCAACCTCTCGCCTTTAAGAGTGCGCTCTGCGGCGAATTGAGTTATGTTCTTGCCATTAAGTTTGCTTTTTGACGGGCATGTGATGCCAAAAAGCGGTTACTTTTATCCCTTTAAGGTAAGTTAGGTAGGAAACAAAGAAGCTGAAACAGGTTTTTCTACAACCTGAAGTAGTTTGGTTTTAGCGTTTTTGCAGGATTATTTTTTTCCAAGTCTAAATTAGCATGTAAGTAATTTATAGGAGGATGTCATGATGTCTACCAACCACGATGCCGCTAAGCAGACCGCTCTGGAAGTGCGCCGGGCAGCACGTCACTTCGCCATGCTCTATTTTAACTTCTGCCACACCCTGGTGCAAACCTACGGCGAGGATGTCGCCTTTCCCCTGGTCCAAAAAGCTGTTTTCAACTTAAGCCTGGAAAGAACAGACCTTAACCGCGCTCGCGCCTTAGCAGCTGGAGCCTCACTGGACTTAGAAGCTTTCACCACTTTTAACGACTTACCGACCATTGGCTGGAGCGCCTGGGATGAAAGCATGGGAGGCATGCGCTGCCCCTATGCCGAACAGTGGGTGACCTATTATCCTGACCACCCCTGGTTTGCCAAATTCGCTTCCCTCTACTGCGATGTCATCGATACTACCAATATCGAAAACTTTAGCGGCACTCTCTCCCACCGTATCACTAAGAACCTCCTGTGGGGAGATACTGCTTGCGACCGAGAATATTTTTTAAGTGAGGAAGTGCAACAAGGTAACTTTACTTATGGCACCCGTGACCAAGCTGACAGCTCCAAACCTGAAGACTTTTACGAAGAAGAGCAGGTGGTTCGCCTTTTCAATTTGACTGATGAAGACTACCTGGCTCTAGAGGAGGTAGAGTTTCGCGCCCGTTTTCGGGAGCGACTTCACCACACCTTGGAAATTCAAACCTATGCTAGTGCTTACCGTGGTGCTTCCCTTAACCCCAACCAAACTGCGACTGCCAAGCGGCTCTGCAACCTCTGGCAGCAACGGGGTTTGTCCCTTGAACTCCACGACTACCGTTATGCTGTCCAGCTCATCTCCTTCGCCGAGGCTATCATTGCTGGCAAGCCGGTGGATCTTTCCCCTTACGCTCCTATCCCGGTAACTGCCGAAGAGCGGGAGGGGTTCTTCCGCATTGTTCGTCAGCGCCGCTCTGTACGCGAGTTTACCTCTAAGCGGGTGCCCGATGAAGTGATCGACTTAATATTGGAAGCAGGCATATGGGCTGCTCACTCTTGCAACTTGCAATCTATCCGCTATTTAGTCATCCGGGAAGAAAGCACCCCAGGGCTTTTTGTGGGTAGCGATGTGCCAGGAGGTCCCGTCCATTTGGTAGTCTGCCAAGATATGCGGGTTTACAAAGCAAACCCCTTCAACCCCGAACGGAATCAGCTGTTAGATGCCGGAGCTGCTGCTCAAAACATCGCGCTGGCAGCTCATGCTGCAGGGTTGGAAGGGGTCTGGCTCACTTTTAACGAAGCGATGCTGCAAAGATTACGGGCTCACTTTAATTTGCCGGAGTATATTAATATTGTCACCTACGTAGATGTGGGGTATGGCGACCAAACCCCCTACCCAGTGCTGCGACCTAAAGTTGCCGAGGTAACCTTGGGACGTTGCTAAAACTTGTTAAGGCTTGTTAACGCTTCTACTTTGCTAGATGGGGGCTACCCGCCCCCAAACCCCTGGATACTCCCACCCCACGCACATGTGCGCGGGGACCCCGGGTCCAGTAAGTGTACACACATTTCAGCGGGACGATTACCATCGTCCCCTACGATGGATTGGCGATGGATTTTCGTAGGGGCAGATGGC
>Ga0123353_10007473_pt1 | contig 14775 bp, 6 predicted proteins | sample TergutLab28metaG_3_FD_92763 | JGI IMG/M metagenome (GOLD analysis project Ga0123353, IMG submission 92763) | Labiotermes labralis P3 segment gut microbial communities from Petit-Saut dam, French Guiana - Lab288 P3 | ecosystem: Host-associated > Arthropoda: Insects > Digestive system > Gut ... | reverse complement strand
TCAAACCATTGAAACCACATTATCTGATTAAAATGGATTTAAAATTTTAAATCCATTTTAATCAGATAATGTGGTTTCAATGGTTTGACAAGTATGTGCAATTAGTTGGTTTTAATAAATATTGTTATCACATTGCACGGTAATAAAATAAAAAAAAAGCGCATAAGAATGTTCATAATTCATTACCTGAACCAAATACTAGGATTATCCAATCAAGAAGGACGGAATGCATGAGACATGTTACACAAGTCAGGAAGATAAATGTACACAGAACTTCAGTCAGAAGATCTAACCAGAGGAAATCTCCTTGGAAATTTAATTGTGAAAAGAATAAAAGTAAAGTGTATATTAAAATAATAACACATGGGTGTGTGGACTGTATTTGTCAGAGTCTTGATAGGATGCTGTGGCAGACTGACCTTGAAAGCAAGGGCATTCCACCTTAATAACTAAGATAATGAAACTTCGCAATCCTTGAATGCCGGGGCATTCCAGCTGAATGACTACGATAATGAAGTTTCGCCCTCCTTGAATACAGGGGAATTCCAGCTGAATGACTAGGATAAAGAAATGCGACCTCCTTAAATATCTGGGCATTTCAACTGAAAGACTGCGGTAATGAATTTTCGCCCTACTTGAATACCGGTGCATTCCATCTGAATGACTACAGCAATGAATCTTCTTCCACAGTGAATGTCGGGGCATTCACTTGAATTACTACAATAATGAATTTTCGACCTCCTTGAATATCGGCGCATTCTAGCTGAATAACTACGGTGATGAACCTAAGCCCTCCTGGAAAGCTGTGGCATTCCAGCTGAATAATTGTTACGTCTCCTAGGATGACTCTACTGACCGAATTTATTCAGTCATCCAAATAACATGTACGGATATTAATCAATGTGTTAGGTGCAATTATTGCTGTCTTAATATGACCACGTATTTCTAACATTTGAAAGCAAGAATTTTGGACACATGAACTGGGCTACATTAACTAATGCCAGCTACATCAATTTGTTTCTTTTTTCCTTACGTTCAGTCCAGCAGCATACTTTCCGTCATATGGCTACAGTGTATCTAGCTATCAGACTTAGTGAAATAGGCAAAATGGGCAACAAGCAGGATTTCATTTGACGGCTTGGGAAGTGCATGCATATAATGCAATCTGCAGCAGCTTCTGACTACACGAAGATGATCTACTAAAACATACAGCACCAACACTACGCGCAACAACTCTCTGAAAGAATATAAGTAAGTTACTACCAGAAAATAAGAGGAAATGTGTGTTTCGTTTACATTCCTATGGGTCAAAGTTAACAATTGATATAGCATCTAATGATCGGAGTCGTGGTGATTCGTAGCTGTTATTTCCCTGTGGAAACACAACAAATAAAAGCGATTCTAAGAACCTGCTGCCAACTTCGTCATTCTTCTTCGGTGTTGAGCCCTTTACTAGTTGCTGTCTTATAAAAAGCTGAACTCCAAAAGGACTGTATCATTCGGCGTTTAAATCTTGATTTGACCTAATATTCTTCAAGGTTAAACCTTGAATCTGACGTCTTAATCTTCAACGTTGAACGTTGGATTTGACGTCTCATTCTTCAACGCTGAATCTTTTATGCAATACCTACTTCTTCAAAGTTGCAGCCTAAACCTACTTTAAGTTCCAGTATAATTTTTCTTCCATCTGCACCTAGGTCTTCCAAGTGATCTCATCCATTTAGATTTTTAAATTTACAGTAATGAAACTGCTTCTTCAATAAGAAAGCCCTTGAAAGTATGTAACCGTACTCAACCTCATTATTTACTGCCGTGCCGTAGCAAAGAGACAGATTTACGAATTTAATGTTTACCAAAAAAACAACAGCAGAGACCATAATCCGCTTTGCTGTGGTGCCACGTTTCCGGCTGTTAGTGGCAAGTCTCTCACCTCGTAGGCCTGGGCTCCTCACCAGACCTATATGTGTGTGGGCTGTTTTTTGGTAAAAGTAACAATGGAACAGGTTTTTGTTGACTTATGGCTCCAATAACACTTTCTCTTCACCCGTAGAAATATTGTCTTTATCGGTTATTTAACTAGCAGAGAGACTAAGGGCTCCAGTGTCGGTGGGTAAGGTGATAAGTGAAGAATGAATAGGAAACTATGTGGCAGCGATCGTGGCCTCATTTTTAAGTGCCATGCAAGATTCACCTGGAGTCAAAATGAAAACCATGATAAGCTATGATGTCAGGCCTATGAGCTGAGATTTGAACCCGGAAATTCCTGACAACGAAGCACTAGTACTACTCACTTAACGACGACTGTCGTCAACTCCTTACAAAAGATACTTTGCATGATTTGCAATACTGCGATGCTGGGTGTCGCCTGTCGATCTCAATTCCTACGACAAGCCTTCACACTTTCCTGCACGACCTAGTTAGCATTCCATAGAGTACAAAATACGGTACAAGTTAACTGGCAAGAATCGTGCCAGGTGCCAGACCTATCTGCTCCCACACCCTCGATTTCTCTATTTAAATTACATATTAACTATTCCGAGCAGTGTAACATGCATATAACCACATATAGAGAGGGTTGCCAATTCAAGATGAGATGAGCTAGACCAGGAATGTAGCACTTGTGGGAAAGATAATGAAATACACAAAAAATTTTAGTCCGTAATCCTGAAAGCTCCGACCCTTAATCTGAGACGACATAACAGCTAATAAGAAAAGGAATATTAAAATAATAAAGCGTGAGTGGGTGTATTTGATTCCTATCTGAAATATTATGCAAATTGGGTATTTTTAAAAGAGGATACGTTTTAACTACCCTAAAAATGCTGGCAAAAAGCTCTCCGAAATGTTGGCACTTATAAAATTTACAAGGCGTCACATCACAGAAAACAGGTACCTTCTATAAGCAGCGTCGCTGTAAGAACTTCAAATTTTGCGTAGGTTTTCAGTCGACTCTAAGAGACCAGTTTTTTGCGACTGCCAACGCATTATACAAATCAAAACAAGACTAACAGGCAGGTAACACGCGTATAAAGTCACACTGAAGCGCCTTCGCTTTACCATTGTTGCCCTGGAAAAGCAAAAATTATTATATATTCTGAGTATGTGTCTGTAGCCTTAGTTATCAAGAACGCAAAGCACACGCACCGTAATATATTATCATCTGTGGCCCGTCTGGCTCTACTATGTATTTCCACATTGCCTTAAAACGACACGATCTTATTGAAAATTATAAAAGTGTTTTTATTTTCTCCAAAAAAGGTTGCCTGAAATATTTCTCATTCTAAGAAGAATTTAGCAAGATATTGTTAAGAATATGCATAGGTCTTAATGTAAAGCACAAGTTATTATTTTCAAATTTTAATGAAACTTGAATTTTCTCGACATATTTTCGAATAATACTGCAATATTAAATTCCATGAAAATCCGCCCAGTTGCAGCAGACTTGTTCCATGCGGACGGACGGACAGAGCAGACATGACTAAGATAATATTCTGTTTTCACGCACCTAAAAAGTGTGCAAATGTACACGCATTTTCCTTCCGCGTTCTTTGATATATTGCATACTTCATTCAAATCTACCTTCGTTTATTGAAGATACAAATCTATGATGCGGACTGAAATCAATAATCCAAAAGTTTTTTTCAAAGTACTAAAATTTCTTTTACACTAAATAAATTTAATTTCCTTGCAGTTTTGCAAATGTGCTTATTACTCGGAAACTACAAAGATTTGCATTGCAGCACTGAATCTTGTTTGTAACAACAAGAGGTTCAAGAATGGTTCAAATGGAAACAGGACTTGGAGAAAATATCTGCTCTACAGAGAAACGAGACATCCAACCCAGCGATGTGTGCTATTGCTATTAAAGCGATTTGACCTTTCGCAGTAAGTGAAAATCGTGAGTGTGCATTATGTGATCCGCGTCCTTTGCATTCTCTAACGGTAAAACGGGAGAAGCAACGAAACCTTTTGATCGCCTTCATACTAACTTGCGATCATCCTACAAATCGGTTCACTCCTTCATCGTCCTTCAAACAATCATTTCGGCCTCTTTTCTATTTAGCTTTGGTCTGACGTTTCAAATAACATATTTGACATTCAGAGGACCGTGCATCGTGATAGATTCTTATAACACCAGCGAGATGCACTAATTTCTCAAATTCATTTGTGGAATAGAACTCTACATGCTTCGGACAGTTTCTCTGTCTATCTTCAGGAGTCTAGCACAGTACACATTGCAATAGGCATATGACAAACAGGTTATGCTGAATGCTTGCTAGCAAGCAGTCAGCATAACCTTTATGTATTGGTGTGTGTACTGTACGGTGCTAGGCTCCTGATGATGGACACAGAAACTGTTCCGAAACATGTAGAGTTCTATTCCCAAAATAAATTTGAGAAATTAGTGCTTCTAGTTGGTTTTATTGTGAGAATATTTCAAATAACCCTCCAGTATTCTCAGTCACTCATTCACGCTTCTGGTATACAAACCAATCAACTGCATTCGCCCTTTGAAACCATAATTTCCATGCAATATTTCATACACTCAACATATTTATGTCATTGGCTTTACGTGTAGGCTAGAAAACACGTTATAATTACGCAGTATGCATGTGTTCTCATTTGCAACAGGAATCTTGGACACTACGATACTTGAAGGTGAGACCATTAGATTATTATGACATGTTTAGTCACTGAAGCGAACCCACGTCCCATAAGCAAGCATACCACGAAGTTAATTTTGGTTTATCAAGTTAAATTACTTGGACGTGGAGCTCTCTAAGGCCTAGGTCTGTACCCACTTGCTTGAATCGCGGGTTCGAATCCCGCTGATTGTTTGGATGTTCTTCTCTTGTGTTTATTGTGTATTATGTTAGTAGCGGCATCTGCGACGAGTTGCTCACTCGTTTAGAGGAGCCCTTCCGGCTCCTCGTGTGTGTATGTGTGTGCGTGCGCGTATGATATAGAAATCTCAAGCGTGGCGGCCTGGGTCCAAGTCGGGCTGCTGCGTCACAGAGCGGCAGACAGGAGAAGAACTCAGACCAACGTTTCCGATTTTTTAATTTTTAAAGGAAATTTTATATAATAAGCAACAAATATCTTATTAATCTTTAAAAACTGTAAATTACATTAGACCTACAATGTGCCTTTGTTTCTTCTGTAAAACATCTGTTCGAAGAATTTTCCCCTCAATCAATATTTATCTACTCGCTCTGGCGATAAGAAAAAATCTAACCTAAGTCTTCATGTGAAGTGGCCTTTAAAATATTGTGAAATAAATTTGTAGTTTAAATAACTCGATCAGCCATAGTTAAACTTACCAAAACCAAATTTCATGACAATTCGTCAAAGGGTTACATATTTTTTATGCGCACACACAGCGGGCAGGACGAAGAAATTTTAACATGCATCCGTCGTGGTTGCGCATGCGCCTTAAAAACCAGTGTCACAAAACTCCGTGTAGCTGCAACCTACATGCAGTCGGGCGTATTTCGAAACAGATCTGTCGGAATCAGGAAAAAAGTCCCTCTTCTCTATAAGAAATGTTTATCACTGAATAGACGAAGACTATTCTTTTGGACTTCTTCCATGGTCCCATTTTTTATACAATTACTTAGCTTTTGAATTCCGTCCGCTTCGGTCATCAGCTGATCCTAGGCAGGGCTACTCTCAAACTATGAATCTAGAGCACCGATTTGCACTTCCTTTCAATAAACTTCAAATAAAAATCACAGCGATAATCATGTGCGACTATAGGTTCTCGTAAAGAACACCAAGTCGAAACGAGACAGGCGTGACTGAGAGGAAATTTTTATTAGACTACACGGCGTCATATACCAGAAGACAGCATTATACCTATGACTGCGGCTAGAAAATACAATTTCAGAGCGGTTTGTGTCTCAAGGATAGGAGCATCCTATGCCCTTTATAAGAAAATCGTTAAGTCCAAGTTCAGTCACAATTAAAACAGAGGTCATGTGGGACCCACAGAAGCCGCATTGAAATTCGTCTGGCCACAGCCCAAGTTTCATCCAAATGCGTTAAGATCTCACGAAAGAATGGTACACAGTTCCTTCTCATCACGCATTTAATTCATGAATAACATTAGTTTCTTTGATGTATCAAATGTAATCAATAGAATAGTGAAAAAGATAAAGCAGTCCCGTTACAGGCCTAGGGTGGCCCAGAGGATTCCAGGAAGTTAAGATTACCAGATTTCATGACAACGGCACAGGATGGTAGTAAGGTTGTCAGTCTTACGCACCGGCCGCCTTTACCCCCAGAAAATCCTCCTGGTACTCATTGCTGTTAGGGGCTGTTTCGACACCAGGGCCATAGTGCGAGCGGAAGGATTATGTCAATGAAAAATTCCAATGACACCAGCTGGAATCGAACCAGCGACCTCCGATTTATAGCACAGCACCTTAACCACTGTGCCACCGCCTTCCCCCCAATAGAATAGTAACTGTTATGTTTTTCATCACAATGCATGAGAACCACTTCTTCTAAACTGCCAGGATACATAATTCCAGTTAGAAAACGTATACATTAACATACCGTCTCAAGAAATGCAAAATAATGGTACTACGACAAGCTTTCTCGCGCTGATCGTATAGCAGCAGATCTGAAGCAATATGGCTGCTAGTATAAGAAAGTAAGGAGCCCAGTCCTGCCGGTCATTGTTACTTACGGTGTCACACAAGACTGTTGCAACTATGAAATCACGCTTCTTAATGGTAGGTACGAACAAGAGCGCATCAAGTTTCAGATCAGTGTGCGGCAACAGTAAATTTTGTATGTACTGCGAAACATGTTAGAGGTTTGAACAAATTTTCACTACGCTTTATATATATATATATATATATATGTTCATACTAGGAATTAGACTTGCTGAAATTAGGTTTGAAGTTTCTTCGGCGTATTAGTGTTTTACTGTGCAGAACACAGGGAAGTGTTTTAATGTTTTCAACAAAGATATTAAATTACATAGCCTTTTGTGCAGTGGTTCCCAAAGTGTGCTACGCGGAGGAGATCCGCGACCAGTTCCCAGGGGATCTGTGGACACATTTATGTAACAGCAAACTTTGAAGTTTAGTGTTTCGTTAAAAATAATCGCAGAATTTGTTTAATTGGCCATATGTTTATTTTGTATGACAGTTAGAATATCTAATTAAGGAAGTTCTTGTACACACGAACCAAAAGACAATCATTTTAATTGTCGCAGAAACACGCAATTCCTTATTACCTATGCTACTGGCTTGCATTCGTAGCTACCTAAAATCATTTCTAAGGTATGTTTTTTTTTTCAATTTTAGACACTTATCATCCGGAAACTCTATATTTACCTCAGCAAGAATTGGAGGATCCTTGTTTAATTATTGAAGCCAAAACAATTCGCAAGCAAAAACGTTTGAGAAACACTACTCTAAGGTGTTCATGTTCTTAACAGGTCCAATGTAAACCTAAATGTGTGTGTGTACAAGAAATAACATTCGTGTGATTTGTTAACTGTCAATAACAAATTACAGAACAACCATCACCATATTGTCTAATTTCCAAAGCATATATATATATATAAAAACAAAATTGTTCCAGCTGTTCTCTACATGCGTGAAACACATATCTCTCGCTTCAAGGGAAGCCCACAAATGACAAGTGTTATAAAACAAAGTGCTTAGGAAAATATTTGTACCTTAGAAGGGCAAAGTGAACAAAAGAAGATATTACGTTCAGGTCAGCCAGTATTGTTAAGACAGTGAAATGTATAAGTTTACGTTGGACTGGACATGTAGACAGAATAAAGACAAAGAAATGCATACAGAAATTTGGTGGGAAGAACTTAGAAAATGATCACTGGAAAACCCGGAGATCAGAAATGTCGTCAAGGGTCTCGGCAGCTTGTCCAGTGGCCGGTTTGTATCAGCAACGTTGAAGGTTCGGTTTCTGCTAAGAGAGAGAGAGAGAGAAAGAGCGAGCAACAGAGTGAAAGGGAGAGAGTACCGTTACCAAGAACTACAGTTTTGTAATACGATAACTGATTTGCTGCTTGCCAGTGTCTCCGTTACGTGTTGCAAGTAACTTCAAACTCTCTGGTCGGCCTATGCATTGAATAGCGTCGTCGAATTACGAACACGAGAAACAGCGTAATAGAGAAAGCTTGCCCAAGTGAACCTTCAAATTTCAATTGTATTTGTCTATTTTTGGGCTTATAAAGGCACATAACAGACAGGCGGTACACGAGTTACAGAAATATGTATTTAACTCATGCGTTATTTACAAAATTTGCGCAAGAAGCTTCCAGTGCCCGTGTGTTCAATTTACAGCATAATTATCTTGTAAACTGATTTCAGTTAAATCTTCGTTCTTCCAGGATGTTACGCAGAGTGAACTGGTCGGACAACCTATCGGTCCCACCTTCAAGGGTCAAGAAATCCATTCCAGTCTTGTACTGCTTTACCCTTGAAATCGGACCAACAAATTGCCCCAAAAAACGTCGGTAATTAACTACCAATCTACGCTGCGTAACATCCCAGAAGAGCGAAGATCCCATTTACAATGAGGAAGAAGCGTGAAATCGTGCATTATTTTCAGTTCATTCATAATAATAATTTTTTTTTCAAATGCTCCCTAAGGCTTAACACTAAGCACGCTTGGGTTTTCTTGCTTTGGACATCTGATTCACCTGTAAAGTTAAAGCAGCCCCGTTACAGGCCTGGACAGGCCCAGAGGGTTCCAGGAAGTTAAGGTTCTTTGATTACATGACAGCGGCACAGGATGGTGGTAAGGTTGTCAGCCGTACGCACCGGCCGCCTTTACCCTCAGGAAATATTCCTGGTACTCATTTCTGTTAGAGGCTGAGTCGACCCCAGGGCGATAGTGCGATCGGAAGAATTCTTTATGTCAATAAAAAATCCACTGACAACAGCTGGGATCGAATCAGCGACCTTCCGATTTGTACTGTGCTACCGCGGTCTCGATTCACCTGTAACAAAGCTAATTACAGTCATGATATCACATTGCACTGCACATGTAGTTAAATTTTGTTAAATGCTTGTCATATCACAATTGTTTCAAAAAATGATGTGGGCTGCAATAAGATGTGTTTTGCGCCGTATTAATTACCTATACTAAGAACAGGTATAAAATTCTTAAATTCTTAACATAAATGTCTGTGGCCAATTTTGACGTACTGATATAGGCACTGGATACTTGCCTCGAATGCCTGGGTATAGTCTCAGGGCACTGCCTATTCTGTGACATGAGAAACCAAAGCAGGTTAATTTCCCAGCATTGTAATTTTGCGCTGTAAGTTATTTTTCCATTCAAAATTAGTTTTGTGCATTAGAGCGTATCAGCTGGTAAATTGTCATAACCTCAACCCTCAGCTGCTGACTGTACCAGCATTAGAAAGTTCAGTTTTTATGTTGAAATTCATAGTTTTTGCTCAGATCCGTGTGCCTAGGTCACTGCAAATGTGTAACAAACTTGGTATTAACTTCGAGAACGTTATTCATAAACATCTCGCTTAGAATCTAACGGATTTTTGTTAAAATTAGTGACGTTTGGAACGTCAAAATTTGTCTGGTAGTGCACTTAGGCGAGTGCATTACGAAAAATTATCAAGGACCCCTCTCACATCAACTCGCAGGGAAAAGATAGTAAATATATTTGACCACCTCAGCACAATAACACAGCTCTAAGCATGCCGTAGAAATATGCCGTGTATGACCATCTACATCTATATTTTAATCTTGTTCGTACGGGGTCTATTTCTGTATCTGTATGACTAATACGAACACGTACATATGTAACTTTTATGCGTTCTTCTTACTGCCTACCACGGACTCAACAGAGAACACCCAAATATATTATGGAATTTGCTCCGTATGTTGCCAATACGTACATACAACAGACACGAATGCTACAGCGAAGTGCAAGTACTGCAAAACACAAGCAATTCGAACACTAATACTATATGCAAGTCTTTAATTGCACAAGTTAACTGGCTTTCCTTACGTGTTGTATTATTCGTTTTCCAAAATATTAGTTATTACAGCGACATCGTCAAAGAAAGCAAATGTGCATCGGCGATTAACGAGTACTTCTTTTTGTATCTGTAATGACTATACGTTACACAAGATTTAAGATTCATATACACTATTCACTCAATAACAAACACTGTCTACATTAGCCCTATACGTGACCGTTTGAAGAGAAGACATATTCGCCAATTACCTAGCGTATATTTTAAGAAACCTTAGCCCTGTTTTCTAAGCAAATAACAGTGCTGGATTACAGATAGGGTTTTAACACAGTAATACGCTTAGTTTTCACAGCTTAAACATATTTCAATAAATAATTTGTATTAACTTAGTGTTTTTGAATGCAAATTTAGTGTCACCACCTAGTCACAACCAAATATTCATGAAAGTTAAGCATGAATATGCATGCAAATGATAGAAACGAGAATCATTGTGTTTTACTATTCTGTAACTTCGAACTTGCAATTTAAAACAAACTACCAACGAATTTAATTCATTTCGACAATCCACAGTAGAACTGAGAATTCACATAGTGATATAACGTTAACATGGTAAGTTTTAAATAAAGTAGCCATGTCTGTTAAGATTCCTAAGTCATTTCGTGTTGGATAAGATGCAAGAAACACTGGAACCATAATGACAGCAGAGCTATTTAGGCGTTTTTATCGTGAAATACAAGTGGACCAGGTGATGAAATGTCCGTGAAACTTACACTTGGCGACGACAAACTAGTTGCCTTTCTCTCATACCGACCTTCATACGCCCTCTGATTTGACCATCATCGTTAGCACATATGTACACATTATTACACCCAGCTCTTGTTTTACGCCCTAGTTTCGTTACTAAAAAGTGGGCGTTAATCAAAACGACGTAAATAAAAAATTATATTCCATCATAAATAATGAACTTAAATAAACGAAAATAACACACCCAGAAGGCGTTAAATCATAAATGAGAGGGCAAGTTAAGGAGCGGTGTACATTGGAAAGGGCGGTTAAAAGAGGCGTAAAACAAGGGTTTTGGTAGGGTGAGTCAGTGAAATTCTAGCAGTGTTATGCCGATAAAAAAGGTTGAAAATGCAAGTATCTGCCTTTCAAAACAATACCCAACGGGTACGTTTCAGGAAGTAAAAATTGTGTCAGTTCTTTTAAAAGGTAACTTAAAACAAAAACCCCAGTCAGGAACATGATCCACTTTTTATTCGATTAAATTAAATAAAGGAGTCACAACAGACTTGGTACAAGTACGTTCAACGTACATGTATAAGAACAAAAATTAGGCGAAAAATATCAGCCGTCCTATGCAAAAAAAAATAAGTTCATGCAAAAAAGCCCTCGACAGGCTGACACTTAATCACTTGGGCTATGCAAATCATATTTTGCACGAAGATTACAAAAACGTAACTCCAGATTCCGTAACAACAATATTTACACGTAAAAATGGCAACTAAATCGGATTCTGATGTTGTATATGAAGTGGTGAAGGCAGAAGGAAACTGTGTTAGTGAAAACTAGTAATATAAGATAAGAATTTGCAGGTCTTGTTACAGTCGTTCTATTTGAAGATAGTGGGCATCTTCTTATAACGGTTTATCTTCCCAAGTGCGTCTTCTTTCAAAGCACTACGTGCAAACTTTTCACTCTCTGCAATACTCAATATAAATTTAGGTAACTTCATCTCGTTGTATTTGTGCAATCAATATCTGTTAATTGATTTTTCGATTAATAAAACACTATAAATAATTTTATATTCATTTGTTCACCCATTCACTATGACATGTTTCGACAGGTAAATACTGCCATCATCAGATAGTGCTAAAATAATATAAAAGGAAGAACAAAGGCAGAGGCCTCTCCTTTACAATTAAAATACAAACTTATAATTTTGTTATCATACCAAATAAAGGCACAACGCAATGTTTACCAGTAAAACAGTTAAAATGTGGCCGTGTTCCGGTACGTAAAGTGTGAGTAGTGGGAATATTGAATGTAACTGTCTTCCGAGCGTAGTCATACAGGTGATGTATACCAGTTAATAAATCCCAATATTTGTCACGATTATAGCAATGTTAGACACTTCTATCATTCAGTGTAACGAGTTTTATTTCCTTTATTCACACTGTGCTCTCACTGAGTGGTTAACGACTTCCTGAATCTCTGCCGTATGTATAAGTATGCAGTGTTGCTCTGAACTCTGGTTATATTTATGCTTGCAGATGCAGACAATTATGTCTATGCTAATCCGGATGACATACGCGTCATTTTCTGCACCACTCCTTCCTTTTCTACCATCCCTAATACCTTCTATCCTTCAATTTATAATGACAATGCAGCTGTATATTTAGGTAGTCTAACATTTATATATATCCTAGACATATCCTGTGATACTACTTTTACAACTGTATTTACAACAGTTACTTTAGATGTCACTGCATTCATTAGCTCGTGTTGTTTGACACGCAATCTCGTCTGCAGTATTCTTGCTCACTTAATCTCTAACTTTAACAGTGAAATTTTTCACTCATTAACAAAAGGGGTACGGTTTTCAATCCTCTGTACCTTAGCAAAGTGTCCCCCTGGTACTTCAGAAATACGTATATGTTTCACATTTCAAGAAAAGAGTTTACATTTATTTTTTAGATTGTTTTAATTACATTCGTTTTCCAATAATACAGTATATGTAACACGCATGCGAACTAAACTCGGAAACACTTTTATTTACGTCGACCAAACATCCCGCCTGATCTAATGTGCGTACAGTTTTGAGTTTCTTGTTCGGTTCTCATTCGGAGTACTGAAGACGGTCCTCACTGCTCTGCATTATGTTGTCCCATACATTTGGACACGAAAATTCCGTTGCTTACTACAGATGTTAAGTCAGTCATTTTGTACGCGTGAGAAACATGAAAAACGACTGCATAGATACGAAATTCACTCCAGGTGTGTGTAAACCGATGTACGACGTATCGTAAACGTAAAACAGCCGGATAAAATTTCAAACGAGGATTTATGGCAGAGAAAAAAAAACAAACGCCTATTGAACAACAAATAAAGGAAAACAAATGGTGTTAGACTTGCCACAAGATTCGATAGAATGACATGCATTGGACTGGAGAACTGAAGAACACAAGGAAGAGGGGCATACGAAGAACAGTCTGGAAGAGAACTACAGAATGGGAACGGCAGAAGGCTTGAAAAACCTGGAAAGAGGCAAATATAAAACCAAATGTAAGAGCTTAGTTAACGTCCGATGTGGAACATGGTAACAAAAAGAGAGAAAGATGATGACAAAGATGGAAGACTTTGAAGGACCCAATCTTCGCCCAAAAAACTCGTAACCATATTTCCAGTTTTAATTATTTTAGATTTAAATACTGAGTCAGGACAAGTGACAAAGTTTTTGTGATAGTCCAAGAATAAAGGCAAATGTTAATGATGACGACATGCTTAACTCACCACAGCGCCACGAAGGCATGTGGGAAGAGCAGGGGTAGAATTCCACGTGTTATTAACGTCAGCACTAGTAAACTCTGAACCCACAGCTTTGCGTCACCGTCACTGTAAATGATAACTAAGTCAGTTCTTTTCTTAGTTGGTTGTTTTGACTCAACAAACTCATGTCCAGCTGCGAAGTAAACACTACCGCAAAAAACTGTTTACACATATACAGACACACACACAGACACATACGTAAAAAACAACGAGAACTAAAAACAAAATTCCAAGTAATAAATAATAATTATTATAATTATAACGTTAGTGGCGTGAAGAACAACGGTCATTTCTTTCTTTTACGTGAACTGTTTTCCCCATGGCACAACAGCCCCTAGTGACCAGGGCTTCCTCATTATCGAGGCTTCACGATCACACTCACAGACACGCCACAGTCGGTAGGAATCCTCTGGACGAGTGATTAGCACGACGCACAACACTCACAACAGGCAAACATACATACCTCCGGCGGGATTTGAACCCGCAATCCCAGCAAGCTAACAGCCGCAGACCCGCGCCATAGACCGCGTGGCCACTGGGATCGGATCTTTTAAGTGAAATAAAAAAACATTTATTAAAGGAAAAGAGTATTTTCAACAGTCATTCGGCTTTGTTATACTAGCTGTACTTTCAAAATACGGTTTATATTTAATAGGGCTTCTTTACTTTGTGATGTCCTTTGACTTGTGTGTGTGTGTGTGTGTGTGTGTGTGTGTGTGGTTTGTTCGGCGCCGCTCTTTGTATTGACAATATAGCGTCTATATCAAACGCATGCATGTGAACATGGACCAAAACTACACTTCACTCGAGTGAAGTTGGGTGGCTTCCTAAAGGAAATGTTGGCAGTATAGGTGAGAATCGCTGAGGACGAGATAATGTCGGCCTGCTTTACAGACCGAAGGATATCTGCATGCTAATTAATTTTAAGTCCAAAGGAGGCAGTGTTCATCGGTTGGTTGTTGTGCCGCCTTCAACGGCAGGCTACCCGCTGAACAGTTTTGTCAGAGAAGTTGCCGCAAGAGTGCGGCGAAATGCAAAACTGATCTAACTCATACTTGACAGTTGTATTTCGATCCTTATCGCGGATAAAACGGAAGTGAGAAGCTTTATCAAGGCGTTTTGCAGGAACTAACCAAATAAAACACATAGGAGAGGAAAGGGAGAAAGTTGGGAAGAAGAGGCAAGAATGAACATTTATATAACAAATGAGACTGATCATTACTTGTCGTCGTTACTTTCTT
>Ga0123353_10007472_pt1 | contig 14777 bp, 12 predicted proteins | sample TergutLab28metaG_3_FD_92763 | JGI IMG/M metagenome (GOLD analysis project Ga0123353, IMG submission 92763) | Labiotermes labralis P3 segment gut microbial communities from Petit-Saut dam, French Guiana - Lab288 P3 | ecosystem: Host-associated > Arthropoda: Insects > Digestive system > Gut ... | reverse complement strand
CTCAACGAGTTCTGCTATCGCTTCAATCGGCGCTTCTGGGTAGAACAAGGATTCGATAGGCTATTATTGGCATGTACAAAGGCGAATACCGTTACTTATGCGGAGTTGAGGCAATAGCCACGTTGCCGAAAGAACCGGTACCGCCGGTGATCAAAATAGTCTTTCCGTTAAACATAGTTCTCGTTCGCATCTGTAAGGTTCAGCCATGCACACGTGGCATGTCCACAAAAATTCGATTACGCGTAACCACTCACAGCGGCACCACACTCCTCACGACTGTAAAAGCCGCCGACCGTCATACCCGGAAAAAGACAAAAAGCGGCCTTGACAAGACGCTGCCAAGGCTGCTTTCGCAGCGGTAGATATGTAGAGTTTAAGAGAGAGAGCAAAGAATATACCAAGGTTTACACTACGACACGACTCACGCACAAATGCAAAGTCATTCTTCACTGATAGAGGTAACTCTTCAAATAAATCAATGAGTTTCGTAAGCATACCCGAAGCCCGTTCTTTAACAATCCCGTCCTTGATATAAAAAAGCGTATCCACTCCGCGCACGATAATACACAACATGGCATCGCAGCTAGTCATTTCCCGATACTGCTCCAATGAACCAGAAACTGGCGCTAAGCGGAACACAAAATCAGGCCGGGGAAAAATTTTCTTTTTCCCGACAGGTTTTATCTTGGGCAAAAGAAGATGCTTGGCGGCATGAAGATATGCTTTACCTTTATGCGCTAACCAGACCGGGACGAATTGCTTGATCAATGACTTCAAAAAATTTTTCCACGCAGGCAGGAAGACTGCTTGCGCATGTGTGGGTGGGAAAAAGGAATAATGGATAAAGTAACAAATTTCTCGTGCCACGGCCCGAACTTCATCTTCTTCAGATGCGTTGGCCTGAGATGTCAGGAAAGCCCGGAGGTTTTCCTCGGCAAGATCGAATTTTTCCAAAAACAAGTCTCGCAGAAGATGGGCATTTTTCTCACCCACAAACAGCTTTGCGTCGTGATGTATGTCAGGAAGGTCGCTGCCTATATCTTCCCTGAGGTCAAGGGTCGGCAACTCCATTGCGACATGATGAAAACGTATGGCCTTTACCTGCATCCGCAGGGTATGTCTACGCCGCAAGGTAAGGGAAATACGTTCAAAATACTCCGCCTGCGTGACCGGAATCTGAATGAAGTCATCGTCCGGATAGTTCCAGTTACGCATTGTGGCAATCACCGGTACACCGATGCGAGCCAGCTCTCTGCCCATCGATGTCCAGCCGATCAGAACGAGATCCGCCAGTTCAGCCAAGTCGTAACTGGAAAGAGGATCCTGCGGCCACACAATATGACATCGTTCGGGAAGGACGGTAAAATGGCTTTCTAAAATCGACAAATGAGGAGAAGCAGTGTCTTGACGTTTATCGCAGCCTTGCCTGGGATGTATCCTGATGACGAGTTGCAGATTTTCATCCGCCGCCACAAATGCGCAACCGCTCTCGATCCACTCTGCCTGATCTGCAAAAAGATTCACGCAATTTAAGACAAAGCCATCCATCTCTGCTTCAACTTTGGCGGCATTCCGCTCATCCGGGCTGCTGGTGTACAAAACAAGCGTTTTTCTATGTGGCGCCAAAGAAAAACGTTCACGCACAGCTTCCAGATTGCCGCCCTTGTTCGGAGAATAGATATGCACGCCACTCAGATGATTTCTACAATACACGTCATCCCAGCAACTCCTAACTTGTTCTTGGGTAAGGGGGATGTGGGAACAAACAGACCAGACGCGAGGAAGATTGGTCGCGTGCTGTACGTAGGATTGTGAGCGCACGATAATTCGTCCAAAATCGTACACGTTGAGTCCGGCAGCGGAATGATGCGACACACTGATGCCGCTATGCCGACAAACAACGCGGCTGGCCAACTCCACGGCATAAGACTGCCCATAAACGAAGGCCGCTGGTCTCACGGAACGGATAATCCCCTGCGTAATAATAACCGACTGTATCGCCGTCTTCACATATTCAGCAAAAAGCCAGCCTCGCTTGCCCGTAAAAACTGGAGTATCATCCTTGGTGGCCAGTATTATGTTTTTGTAAGCGAGCTTGCCGACAGGCACTCCGTCATATACGGCATGTAGCGGCTCCTCGGTCAGGAAGGATTCAAGGCATGATTCAGCGGAAAGAGCATCGTCGCTGGTCCAGAAATCGCTGAATGACAGCACCGGCAGGGAATACCTGGCGGAAAGAATATCAATATGCCTGTCGCATTGGGGACAAAACCTTGCCTTTGCCTCGACAGCCTCTTCCAGAGGCACGTTGAGCATTTCAAGATACGCGCAACGCGCTAACTGGCCTGTGCAGCGGGTTAGGAAACCCTTTTGCCCGACTTTTGCCAGAGAACCACCGAAAATTGCCATATTACGGGAGAAGGCGTAAATCCCCGCTTCCGCAAGAAAGTATACAAAGGGACCACCTGCCCCGGTTTCAACCATAATAGAACGCCTCCAGTATCCGCAACCGCTATTCCGCGCCCCTTATGCGATCAAGCCCGCGCACACCTCAGACACGTAATCCACATCTTCTTCCGTCATTGAATTATGCATGGGCAAAGTTATTATCCGTTCAAAAACCGCTTCCGCCACCGGAAAGCTCCCGCGCGGATACCGCGGGGCATAATAGCTGTGCAAATGAAGCGGCATAAAGTGCACACTGGCACCAATGTTATATTTTTTCAGGTTCTGAAAAAAATCATCCCGGTCAACGCCCTCGGGCAAAATAACAGGGTAAATATGATGCGTGTGGTAATGCTCCGGTGAGTTTACTGTAGGGATAATCCCGACAGGCAGCTTTTCCCGGTAACGAGCAGCCAAGTGCCGCCTGTATCTGTTGGCCGCGTCAAGATGCTCCAACTGCACAAGACCGATGGCCGCATGCATGCTGTCGAGATTATATTTGTAACCCAGCGCTTCCACATCGTAACGCCAAGCGCCCGCTTTTTCATATCGCTTGAAGGCGGATTTGTTGATGCCAAAATATCCAAGCGCGCGGATTCTTTCAGCAAGGTCAGGATCAGGGCAACTGACGGCCCCCCCTTCTCCCATGGCTAAATTCTTGGTGGCGTAAAAGGAAAAGCAGGTAACGTCGGAAAGGGTACCTATTTTTTTCTCTTTATACTTCGTTCCAATGGCATGAGCGGCATCTTCAACAACAATCAGGCCGCGCTGTTGCGCTAAATCTGCAATGGCGTTCATATCGCAAGGATATCCTGCCATGTGGACCGGCATGATAGCCTTGGTTTTGGCATTGCATAGCACTTCGGCTTTCGCAACGTCGATATTGAGAGAAGCACTCTCGATATCGCACAGGATAGGTTTTGCTCCCAGCCACTCCACGACATGCGCCGTAGCGGCGAATGTCCAAACCGGGACGATGACTTCATCCCCAGGTTTCACCCCGGTGGCCAGCAGGCCTAAAAACAGCGCGGCTGTGCAGGAGTTCAACCCCACGCACGGTGTGTTATCCAGGTATACGCTGAGCTTTTCCTCAAATTGTGTGGTAACCGGTCCGGTTGTCCACATGCCGCTACGCAACACATCGACCACCCGGTCGATTTCATCCGCCTGCAATGTGGGACACGAGACAGGAAGAAAACGATCCCTCACTGAAAGCATCTTACACCACCTTTCCCGTATCTTGGACCCCCGGAACAGGATACCAACTGTCGCACGTCTTACATACGGGATCTGTAAATTCCAGCGAGGCCTGCTGCCTACGCAGGCTTGTCAACACATCGCTATGCCAAACCTCGCGGATGCTCTGCTTATTCAAATCTCCCAAAGGAGGACCATTCCAATCGTGATTACACCGCCCAACGGTCCCGTCAGCATAAACCAAAACTTCATAGAATGGCATAGTGCACGGTTTACGCTCAGGCCGAGCGTTTTTCAGGGCGCCGAAAACTCCATCTTTAGAATGTTCTTCATAAATACGCACACGATCAACCTTATCTTTCCACAGAGAAATAAAATGGTCGCAGTCCTCTTGTGTGGTGCTATCCACTCGAACCATGGAAGCCTGAGTTGTAACCCGTCCTTTGCTATATGCCAGAAAGCCCTGAATGTTTTTCTCCACATCGGCATAACACGCCCCAAACCTGGTAGCATTGAAAGTTTCTGGAGGATCCAGACTAAACGACAGGAAAGTCAATCCGCGAGTGAGGGCTTCATATTTTTCCGGCGTCAACAATGATCCATTTGTCGCTAGTTGTATCTCGGCAAAACGTCCGTGAACCAACTCCATGATTTCAGCCAGTCTGGGATGCAGCAAGCTTTCTCCCCGACGATGAAGGGTAAGGATTGTTTTAGGGAATTCCGCGCACTCCTCAACTATTCTTGTGAACAAATCCATATCAATCATCGCCCCTAAAGGGGGCAGATATTGCCGGGGGCAATATGTACACCGAAAATTACAAGCACTGGAAAGCTCTATCTCCACTCGAGGAGGGAAAGAAGGAATAAACGGCATATTCATCGTAATACCTTGCTGCATTTTATAAAGATGCCGCCTGTGAATAAGGAGGAGTTTTCTGCAATACTTTTAGAATATCATGGGCCTTTGTATGGTATGTGACTCCACCAGCATACATGCGCCTCACTATATACAAATCATCAGCCGTGTCCACTGTCAATTGGGGGAAAGAGTACCCTGATGGCACGGGAGGGCCGGGATACAAATAATGACGGAATATATCGCTCCGATTGCTCAAGGCCGGGGTTACATGTTCTCGCGCCGTCGGCGAGTCGTCCAAAAACATGCTCCGTTCAAGCGCTTCAAGGGTGAATACTTCTGATATAAAACCATTCAGAGTATCCGTGACCCTCAAGTAATCCACACCGCCATTACGCGCCATAACCAGCATACCGTCCAGGCAGGCAACATCCACAAAAGGCGAATCGCCGCACACGCGGCAAATAATATCCACATTAAAATGTTTGGCTCCGAGCAGATACCGGAGTCTGGTATTTTCCAGGCTCCCCCGAAAACAGGGCACGCCAAGACGCAAGCAGACGTCAGCCAAAGCGTCGTCTTCAGGGAGCTCCGAAGTCAGGAGAGCGGTCATGTCGCTTTCGACGGAGGTCGCGCAACGCTGGAGTACCCATTCGGCTAAAGACATTCCACCAATCAGCTTGAGCATTTTACCAGGCAAACGGCTGGACGACATCCGGGCCTGGATCAAAACGGCCGCTTTCATTCCCACTCCACGTTGAAAATGCGCAATCCGCCGTCAACAACATGAAATATATAACTATACGCGTAATGCGTTTTTAACCCATGTCCATAAAATGTCGTCACCAGCTGCATCGGCATCTAGACGCAAGTATTCTTTACGTGCTGCTTGAACAACGTCACTGTTCCACCAATCAGGCACTGAATCCCAGATACGTGCAATGAAAGAAGCCGCCTGCTCAGGCGTCTCATGAAAAATTCCGGCTTCTTGAAAAGACTGCAATACCTCATAGCCAGAAGGGGTCAGCGTATACGAACCCAACCTGAAAAACAAGACCAAGGGGGTATTTAAAATTAACGCCTGCCCAAAAGCGGACCCCAAGTAGTTGATTGCGGCAACCCGGCACTGTTTCATCATATCCAGACTGGCGAGCCCGCCTTCCGTGTGGCAGGCGATGTCAGGGAAAAGGCGCTGCGCCCACCGAGCGGAATCGAACCCCCTTTGCGGGTAAATATATGGACGAAGAAGCGTATTTACACGCAGTTGCGATGGCAAGCATCCTATAAACCGTGCTAGATCATTTCTTGATTCTCGTACAGTAACGCGTGAACAAAACCCGCTTGCAACCATTTGGCAAGGAAATTCATGAAGGCGGGAAACACAGTAAAGGGTACTCATTTTCTCTGTATGAGAATCAGCTATCCGATTATAATAAAAGGACGGCAGTCTGACTGACCGCGAAATATCAGCGCATTTTCCCCATGCACCGAAACGGTGTTGCATGAGTTCTGTCGCGTCGTCTGATATGTTCATGGGCAATATTGCGTAGACAGGCGAGTGCTGTAACACGACAAGACGCGCTCCACCCCATAAGAGAGAGGCATATTCTTTGCCATGCATCTCATGACTATTTACAATGAATGTTTTACATATAGACTTTTTCTTATATACTCCGTCTTCTATCGTATTTATATAGGCCGGGATCATTTTCAACGCGATCTGCTTGCAAAAATCTGGATATTCCCCTTTCTGAACACCAAATTCCTCCTTAAGCAATTCCCGATCATTCTTTCTGTTTCGGTTTGCCAGAAGTGCTGTCTTAATGCAAACACTCTGCCAAAAAGAGGCGCTGTATGTTGTTGTATGCTGTAATGGATATAACCAAGAAAACAAATTCGACAAAATTCCTTTCAGTATTCCTTTCAGCCCGAGAGCGTTCTCCCCGTCCAATCTTCCTCGTTTGACGGCAATCCATTTTTGCAGGTGGACAAATGTTTCTTTCCATATGCCTCCTCCATGCAAAGAGGATGATGAGGATTTGGCATCAGCAGGAGTAATCGTACAAGGCTCTTTTCCCGGGATTAAATTCCAATTCGAAGGCGCCATGTGGCACAACATCTCGGAGAAGAGCCAGTGCATGCCATCCGGTTCGTAAATATCCCTTTTCAGGCTCCTATAATCGGTAAAAGAGTATGCGCTACACAGTGGAACTGTGAGCGAAAGGTTCTTATAGTCATTTACCCACAATTGAACAGTATTGTATGCATAGGCAATATTAAGTCCCAGAGAAATAAAAATAGTCCCGGCAAGAAACTCCCACACATCTGGAGGGAGCGGCTCTTTGATTATCGCATTCTTGTCTTCAGTGTATTCATGAAGAAGCTGAACGCCCCAGCCGATTGCACGCCGCGCCTCATCAAAGGCTTCTGCGTCGGTTTCGGGAGAGTAGCAGCGGGCGATCTCAAAATCTGTTTCCCATGAAGGAAAGAACTTTTCTTGCCTGGCAAAACACCACTCCCCAGCCGCTATGTATAAGTCCGACTTCGCATCGGCAGGCATTGAGCCCAAGATAAATATTTTTTCCGACATGCAACTCCTCAGGATGCAATCCGTCTTCGCCTACCGAGTCTATCATGTATGACGGCAGATATCTTGGCCTGGATCAAAACGACCGCTTTCATTTCTGTTCCACAGCGAATACACGCAGCCAATCAGCAAAAACATGCTGTTTATAGCGTGTCCTGTTGTATTGGCCTGGTTTGTCCCAGCCGAACCAATGGTTGATGGGAGCGGAAAAGCCTCTTTTGTCCTTGCGCTCAACTATTTTAGCGGGAAGTCTGCGCGCGGCTATCTTTTTCAAAATCCACTTGGTTGTTCCTTCGTGGATTTTGAGCTTGGAGTCCAGAGAAAAAGCAAACTGCACCATACGATAATCCATAAAAGGCGAAAAGCTGTTGACGGAAAAATGAGCGCACAATCTGTCCGTAAGAAAAAAGAGCGCCTGAGAAGTAGTATAAAAATCCGTCAAAGTCATAAAGGTAACGATGTCATTCCTGCAGTGTTCGCTGAAACGGGTGAGCGTTGTTTCCAAATAGGCGCGGACCCGCTCATCACGCTCGTCCTCACAGCGGTTTATCAGGCGTGCATAGCGTTCTACCCGCGAGCCGTAGTACCGCTTGATAAGATAGGAATACCCCTGCATGGCTTCCAGCTCTTTGATCTGCTCATCATGAATAAGCAAATGGTATCTATGGTAGCCCGCCAAAAGTTCATCTGCGCCGTCGCCGGTAAAAAAAACAGTAAAACCGTCTGCCTTCATTCCTATGATAGCGGCCCACAAGGTAAAACTCGTCCAGGTTGTCGGCATGCCCACAACACGAAGGATTGCATCCTTGTCACGCAGATATTCCTCTTTCGTCGGCGCGATAAGGCGCAACTCCGCCCCAATATGATCCGCCAGGCATCGCGCGTATTCCAACTCATTAAAGTCGGTGAAATCGTAATGGACGTGGTGAATGACGGAAGGCTTCAAAAGGGCGGCGGATAAGGAACTGTCAATACCGCCCGATGCGAGGACAGTTGCATTGACTCCACGCACGCGCAGCCGCATGGCATCTTCAAGCAACCACTCCATCTGTTCAATGGCATCTCCCGCATTGCTTGGCGCCTCAACAAAATTATCCCATACGGTCCAGTATTGTTTTTTTTCATACTGCAAATCCGGTGATATCTCGATATACTCTCCCGGATTAACTGAAAAAATATTCCGAAATACTGTTTCTTCGCCTACAGTAAATTCAAAGGCCTGATACGAAAGGGCATCTGGATTGAACTGTGGCCGTACAAGGGACAGCAAAGCAGCAATGTCTGTTGAAAAGGCAAAAAAATCCTTGCAAGCTGTATAAAAAAGCGACATCTGCCCATAGCGATCCCGGATGAGTTGCACCACGCCGGCATGGTTATTGTAGACGGCAAAAGTCGCGGGGCCGTTGTGCCGCAAGATGGAGCCTATGCCCGCCGTGGAGTATGTCGCAAGGACGGACTCCGCTTCATGGGCTGTGCGATAGGGATATCCGGAATTGATGCTGCGCAGTTCGTTGTGGTTTGCCACCGCCCCCCGGTATGTCATGGTAAAATTGCCGTCAGCGCTTTGCAGCACGCCCATGACTCCAGAATCCGCAGAGTTTTTCCTATGGACAGCGGCCAGAGTTACGGGACCAACGGATAGCGTTTCTGTCACATGCTCTTTATCGGCTATACGACCCAGCATCGCTGAAACGAGATCCGCGCTGTTATTTGCGGATGTATGGCAAACGCAACCAAGAATAACTGACATGTTATTTCCTTGGAAACTTCAGTTTGCCATCGCCGGGAACATGGTACACTGTATTTTCGGAAAACGCCGTGTAACGCAGCATCCCCAGATTGTCGATGATGATCTTTGCGTCCAGCCAACCCAAGCGCTGCAAATCTTGACTGGTTAAGCGCCGCAACATGGGAATTTCAGACATGATCAGCGCCGTGTCCGCGGGTAGCTGAGCTTCCAGGCTGAAGGGACGGACAAAAGACAGTAAGGTGCGGATTTCGTCATCGGTATACGCCGGATCACATACGAAAACAGCGATTCCCTTTTTATGAAGGTACTCGGCCAGTAGGCAGGACGAAGAAAAACCCACGTCCCGTTTAGCGGCATGTGCCGGGGCAAGTCCCAAAAGCGCGACGCCGGAGACCCCATTATCGACTAACTGATCAGCATAAGAAAGCAAGGTGGAAAGGCTGCTCCGCTGCACATCCGCAGCCAGGGACAGGGCGGCGTCCGTGGCATCTTCGGCTGTAAGATGCTTGAGGGCGGCAAGCTGCCTGACATCCAGATGGCCTAAGGTCGGATGCCGCAAACGCGGGCGATAGCCGGCAAGCAACAGCTCCGATACTTTCCGTATGTCCGTATCTGGAAACGCGGCGGCCAGTTGGTTCAAATATGTGCTGATCAAAGCTTGCAGCATGTTTTCCGCGTTGGCCAATATCTCGGCGGCCTTGATCGAGGGCAGGCTGCGGGTCTTGAAGCCCATGCTCTCAAAAAAGAACCGGGCGGATTCGAGCCCACGCGCACTATCCGCCGCAATGACCTGCGGACGTGTTTTGTCCAGCAATTCCTCAAAAGTCCAATCATCCCGGAAGGCAACAGCGACATCGCAGCCAGTCTCCCGGAGAGCGTCCATGTAATGGTCGTCTATTCTGCCGGGAACACCGGCGGAGAGAAAAATCAGGAGTTTTCCTGCCAACACCTCCCGGTTAGCCAGCAAAATGTCCCGTATTTCCGTATGCACAGACCAGCCGATATCCGCTGGAACGCAAAAAAGCTGGATTGGAGTCTCAAAAAGCGCCTCCGGGGAATCCGCCGACACAAGCCGGTTCATATCCGGGGACGGCATTTGGCCGCCAATGCTCCAGGCAGTCATATGGGCTTGCGCGGGATACTTGCCCGCCAGCAAATCGCGCAGCCGTTCAGGCTGATAATCCCAGACGAGCGGGACAAATCCACAAGATTGCAGCCGAAGTATCTCCGTATACCCCAGATACCCGAGCCCCCATACCGCCACTTTATGCGAACGAGCCAATTGTTCCTGTAATACGCGCATATCGCCCGTCTCTTTTGTTCCAAAAAGTTCACTTCTCAAGTTTCTGAACCACTGCCTCCACGGCTGCATCGGAATCCAACCAACACAGGATCCGAATACCTTCATCAGCGAGGTATTGCTCAAAACTTTCTTCTTTGCCTCGTTCCACTAAAAAAACATACGCTCTGCCCATGCTGTTGCGCACGAGCACCGTGCGCAAGCCGAAAGAAGCCAATCTGCTGTTTGTTGAAGGTGTCGCGTAGAACCCCCAGTCTTTGCGGGCGACATCATATTCCGCGCCTGTTGGAGTCGTAAATGTCACCTGTTCATCCGGCTCCAGTTCGATCTTCCCGCAATCCGCAATGTGAATTTTCTTATGCAACCCAACTTTGAAAAAGCGCTTTTCCTGTGGTATAAATTTCATATTTCTCTTTTCCAGTTTAGATTGTCATGCTTCTAAAACAAGATAATATCGATCAAGTATCAAGTTGAGTCCATTGACCTGCGTGTGCTCACCGTATTCAGTTTTAATGGTCCAACTGTAAGTCGGATTGGAACTGCGGCTGATCGGGACTTTGTAGCGAAAAAGGAAGAAAGTCACTTGATCGAAACAGTGGCGACACAATCTCCTCTATTGTCTGAAACGAAAAACAGTTATAGCCTGTTTCCCATTGAGGACTCACCCCCCCCTCACTCGCAACCATGTGATTAACATGAACATTTACACCGTATTTGTTAAAAGGACTGAACACGACAGCAAGACCATTCTCACGTAGACATCGGCGTATATTAGCAAAAAAAGCAGGCAATTGGTCCAGGCTGAACAAGGTCATCACTCCGGAAGCAGTGATAACGTCGAAGGAATTTTCCAAACACTCCGGCAAATCGAGAACAGAAGCCTGCATGAAGGTTGCGTGGGGCAGCTTTGACGCAGCCTGCGCCAATAGCTCGGGGAAAACATCTATACCATTAAGAGATGCTTCAAACGCTTTCCTGGCATCAAGAAAAGACAAAAAATCACCAGTAGCGCAACCAATATCAAGAAGCGAAAGAGGTCTTTTTTTGATCTTTTGGGTGATCAATTTTTCCAATTCAAAAAAATACTGCTTTTCCTTGATGTTTAATTTCTCATCAAGGTATTTTTCATTTTGGCTGAGCGTTGCTTCGGGAGTATTCATTCTATATTCACCTCATCTCATTATGCTTGGATGGCGATGCAAGGTATAGACAGCCTTCACCAAATGAAAGCCCATGCGTTGATAAAAAGCCAAAGCCTGCATATTGACCAACTGAGAGCCGGCCTGTACCAGCGCACAGCCGGTTTCTGTCTGGGCAGAGTCAATAAGTGCCCGCCCCAAGCCTTTGCCTTGCGCATTTTTACTCACACCAATCAAATCTATAATCAGTTTCTCCTGCGAAGGGACAAGAGCAAGAAGAAATCCTTGTATTCCATAAGAGTCTTCAGCGATCAGCATAAGATCGCCCCTGTTGCCCAGGAAGAAATTGTCCGCCCACGCTGCCTGTATAGTATCCGCTGTTGTGCGGGAGATTCTATGATCTTGGTGAAACCTTGTGTAACTAAAACAATATCGCGCGAGTTCCACGACAAGTTCCCTGTCCTGTGGACGTGCGTAGCGAATAGCGGGGTTGCCGACTTCTCTCGACTTGACGTGGCGCTCCAATGTAATGCTTGTGTCAACCAGTACAAAACCAAGCAAATTAAGCGCATATAGAATATCCAGGCGTGACAAGGGAACACGGGCATAGACAAAAGCATTTTGCACTTCAAAGGGCAACTCAAATGGCGATTGCAGCGCTTCGGGGTACAATTCCACGGAGCGCACCCCCAGATGCTGAGCAAGCCATATATCATCACGCCATAGAGTCGTCATGATCATTCCTAGCCGGCGGTATGGAACTGCGAATCATGCCTCTCAATAAAACAATACATGCTATACCTTTTTTCCCACGCCCCACAAGGTATATTTGCCGCTAGGGTCTTTCAGCCGTTCAACACGCACAGGAACAAAACCGGCTCGCGTTATGAGAATACAGGCAGAAGCAAGGCTGAAAACATGGTAATGCTCCAGAAAAAATTCTTCTCGCTCACAACTTTCTGAAAGCGCGGCTTCGCCATCCGGCAGCTCAACATACACCATGCCTTCAGCACCAAGAAGCATGTGCGCTTTGGAAAGCATGATGATTGGATCAATAACGTGTTCCAACACTTTGTTAAAAGTAACACACTGGAAAGTTTTGAGAAAAATAATAGGATGTTGTTCGTCTTCAATTTCAAAAAAATCTGCTAAAATTGCAGGAGTACCATATTCATGCGCCAGAGCCACGGACCGTGCATCAGGATCAAGCGCAATACAATCCCAGCCATCAAGGCGCATTTGATAAGGAAAAACACCAAGTCCAGAACCAACATCAAGAATACGCACAAAATTCTGCGCGTGTCCGCCGAAAAATAACTTCAACAAGCTCTGCACGCGAATCGCCCGGCCACGGTTGTCCGAACTCTCGGGAGGAAGATTAACGATCTTCTCAAAACGCATTTTCATCTCTAAGCCGTACGTTGCATCAACGTATTGATGAGAGTACAACCCGTCAAGATTCATTTGATGGCGCTGAAGAATATGACTACAATGCGTGCATTGCCGCAAGGAACGATGATATTTTTCAAGGGAAATAAAGTTAATCTCACCCTTGGGAGGCGCCGAAAACTCCTGAAGGCACACTGTATTATCACTGCCACAGATACATACCGAAAGAGTAGTCATTTTAATCCCAAGCCCAATCAGGTATTAAAAAATCTTCAATAACCCAAGTGTGCCCTCTTTTCTTCCAAATATCCACGTTCCTGAACTTTTCAGCAGTCTGAAAAAAATATTCACGCGATATGCCGACAAACTCACAAAACATGTCGATATCGGATTTGGGCCGTTGCTCTCCCATGCTGTGCAATGTTTCTATCGCCTGCTGGCGCGTCATCCTTCCATTGCGGATTTCCAATGAAAGGTTATCAAAAAGCCTTGTTATCCCAAATTTGTACCATTTAAGCCAATGGTGAACAGAAATAAAATAATCATCTATATCAGCATAATTATACAACCCCAATCGCGGCCCTTCCTCTCGAACTCGAAACCCGGCTTTTTTGGCGGCCAAAAGGCTTGTTGTGGGATCCCACGGGAAGTAATATCCTAAAAAAACAGCGGAAATACCTTTTAACTCTTGTATAGCCGGCCTGTAGTATGGGGTCAGGTCTTTACGTGAAAGTTCCGGCCCCACCCAGTCTTCGGCCGTAGTTCCATGAGTTACACCATGTTTTTCCAGCCAGGCATCCGTCATGGCAAATCCGGTGCTTTCCTCTTTTGCTCCCCCGTATTCAAAGGCGGAATTCTCGCCCCAGACGATAAGGGGAATGTCAAACTGCACAGCCAGTCGCAGTGAAATACTGAATATAGCCATGTGCATGGGGGCACCGGGCGCTCCGAAACGCTCAAGTGCTTTGAGCAGGAATTTTTTTTCAACTGCGGGGCTGATTTGGTAGTCGATATGATCCACACCCAAGTTAACTAGGCAATTCAAATTATGCCGCCCAAGATCTGTACGTAGAGGAGGCTTCCAAGTGACGCAAAGGGGCTTTAGTCCATGCTCCAGACAAGTGGCTGTCTGCCATATACTGTCTTTACCCCCGGAAACCGGAATCAGGCAATCATACCCGGCACTTCGGGCTCTAGCATTTTCGACGACCTGCTGAAAAAGCAGTTTTCGCGCATCCCAATCGATAGTGGGGCGTGAAGCATGAAACTTACAGGCGATGCATACGCCATCTTCTTCAATCACCAAGCCGGGACGGGTGTCTGGCAATATGCAACGAGAACAGTAACGCATAACAGATCCTCACTCTCTACAAAGTCTGGTCAAGCTCATTGTTTATATACGATATAACCTCATTGAGCCGAGACTGAAATGCTTGCTTCGGTAGATGCGTATATACGGTAAGGTTTTCAAGGGATAAGGACCATGAACTATATGTACCCATATACCTCCCCCAACCCATTTCCTGAAAATATTCACACCGAGGAATTTGCGGCTCATGGACAGCGAACAGTAAGGCAGGTTTTTGGAGATACGCGAGCTCTGAGGCGGTAAGCCCGCCGGCTGCGATACATACATCACACTGTTGATATTCCAGATACATGTCAGCAACAGTTCGTTTCACTTCCCATTCAAAAGGAGCATCTGCGAGAACAGCCTTAAGTTCCTCAATAGTGTGGTATCCTGCACCCGCGATAAAGGTTGTGCGCAGGGGATTGCCAATTGCCTTCAGGCGTAACGCTATGGCCCGTGTAATGTCGGATGCGTCGGAGCCGCCCCCCATGACCACCAACAAGCGCTCGCGGGAGGAAGGTGAAGTCTCGGGCGGCGGAGAGGCAAAAAATTGAGGTGGTAAAATGACATACTCCGCACCCAGAAAAAAACGGGTATTGGGATGCAAAGCCTGATCATACCGCTGTTTAGAATTCACGTCCCATGACCAAACAAAATCAAACCCGAAAGGCGCTTCTTTCTCAAAGGAGACACATCCTTTCAGGCCGGGAATTTGCATCGCGCCATAGGCGCTTGCGGGCCTGTCGGTCACCTGCATGATCGT
>Ga0123353_10007471_pt1 | contig 14777 bp, 9 predicted proteins | sample TergutLab28metaG_3_FD_92763 | JGI IMG/M metagenome (GOLD analysis project Ga0123353, IMG submission 92763) | Labiotermes labralis P3 segment gut microbial communities from Petit-Saut dam, French Guiana - Lab288 P3 | ecosystem: Host-associated > Arthropoda: Insects > Digestive system > Gut ... | reverse complement strand
GAAGAAGAGTTATGTAGACCAGCTTTGCCATTTGGATGAGGCTATAAGCAAGGGTGAGCTTATCACGAAGTACATCTACAACGATTCGTGCAGCCGGCAGGTCTCCAAGTTGATCCAGGAGCTGGATTACATCAAGTAAATCTGCCATCCATGAGCAGGAGCCTAACGTGAACAAATGACAACTCTTAATTCTAAGGGTTGTTGTTTGTTTGCGTATACATGGTGCGGCTGGCACAGAAAAAGCAAAGGATTGTTGCGCTATTGTCGATTTCGTATTATACTTTAGTTCCAGCGAGATCAATACAGTAGGAAAACATGGTTTCATAGCGCAAATGTGAGCAGCGCCCACAACCCAAGGAGACTTGTATGGTGACTTACTTGCTCACGCGCTGCGCAAGCGCGACGAGTACCGCTTAACAATTTGTTTTACATTTGTGTTAATGCGGTGTAAGCGGTACTGTCCAACGTAATACCGATATTTCATTACAGAAGTGAATATCCTGCATTATGAGAAGAAAGAGGAATATATCAAAACCGAATAATGAGGAGAATTGACGCCATGACTCTCAGATCGATCAAAGAAGAAGTCATATCATATCTTCCCGGCGAAGAAGTCGCATATGGAGAGATAATTTTTAACAACTGCGAATGCCAAATCCTTTCCCAGTCGGCTGTATCCATTGACTTTCTGATAACGACCGCAGAAAAAAGCGAATCCGTGGAGTACTCCCTGCTGAACAGCGATGAACAGGACGGCGATGTAAGACTTATCCCGCAGCTCGGGAGTAATCAGGCGGAGTGGGACCGCTACTCTTACGCATGCCTGCTGCAGTATGAGCAGGAACTCAGTCTTCTCGACCCGAAAGAAGTGATAGAGCATAAAAAGTACACACGCCGTGGAATGATCAACCGCGTGACCAGCGAACGCAGGCAGAAAGCCGAAAAGGCGTCATACCGCATCCAATGGGCGGATAACATATATGGGGATCATACCCTGACAAACGAACTCGGCGCCCGCTATAAGGTGTTTCTCCGTGATTTTGAAGAAGAAACCGGATACAGCGACAGTTGGGATTCGAGGCTCAACAAGCTGGGGACCACCAAGCACATAATGTTCGCGTTCAACGAACTAAAGAAAGATCAGAAACTGTTCGACCGGCTTGACAAGACATACCCTTTCATCGAAGTATTCTGCGACCCGCGAAACGATTACAAGATAACATGGCATTATCCGCATAAACTGCCTGTTGGCGAGCAGCGCCTAATATCCCGCCACTTCAAAAAGCGCAACTATATTGAGAACGAGGAGTCGGAGGTCAAAGCATTTCTGGGATTCATCGAAAACGCGGAAGAGTTTGAAACGATATGCATCCGGCCCGAGGTCAGAGAAAAGGTGGAGCGCGCTTATGAACAGTCCATGCTCAAAGAACTGGAGCGGACGCACAAGCCGGACTACTCCCTGATCAACGCGGAACTGTTCCCTTACCAGAAAGAAGGCGTGGAGTTTGTCCTGTTCAAAAAGGTGGCGATTATCGCCGATGAAATGGGATTGGGAAAGACATTGCAAGCTGCCGCTGCCGCCGTGATCAAGAAACAGATATTTGGTTTTAGCAAGACGTTGATCGTCTGCCCGGCAACGCTAAAATCACAGTGGAAAAAGGAAATCGAGCGGTTCACAGACGAAAGGGCGCTTGTCGTTAACGGGACGCCAAAAGAGAGGGCGGCCCAATATCTTGACGATGAGTACTACTTCTTTATCGTTAATTATGAGACGATCCTGCGCGACAGCCAGGCAATCAATGAAGCCGGGATGGACTTCCTGATTCTGGACGAAGCGCAGAGGGTCAAAAACTATGAGACGAAAACATCATCTTCCATAAAGCGTCTTCTGGCAAAGCATACGCTTGTCGTGACAGGCACTCCGATCGAAAACCGGCTGATCGACATTTTCTCGGTCGTCAGCGTGCTCGACCCGTTTTTCTTCGGCCCATTGTGGGAGTTTTCATATCAGCATTGCCTGTTCGATCCGGAAAAAACGAATAAGATCAACGGATACTATAATCTGCATGCCCTGAACGAAAAACTGTCAGACCTGTTGATCCGCCGGGAGAAACGAAACGTGCTAGATCAGCTCCCCAACGTGCAGCAATTCGATATCCCGGTCGCGTTGGCGCGCGAGCAGGCTGAATACCATGCGTCATACGCCAATGGGATCGCCCGTATTATTCGCAAGAAGTTCCTCACCGCCTATGATTTGCAAAGGCTGCAACTGCTGCTTAGCTGTATGCGCATGGTCTGCGATTCGACTTACCTGATAGACGAAAAAACGAACGTATCGCCCAAAATGGATGAGCTTAAGGATATTCTTTTCGAGCAGCTTGATTTGAGGAACAATCATCGGAAAGTCATCATTTTCTCCGAGTGGGTCAAGGTGCATAAACTGATCGGGCAAATGCTCAGGCAGAACAAAATAGGCTTTGTGGAGTTAAATGGCAAAGTCCCGGTCAAGCTGAGGGGCGACCTTATAAAGAAGTTTGAAAGCAATCCGGAATGCCAGATATTCCTTTCAACCGAAGCAGGCGGCGCGGGGCTAAACCTGCAGGTCGCAGACACGCTTATCAACTTCGAGCTCCCATGGAACCCTGCCAAAAAGAACCAGCGAATCGGGCGCATCGACCGACTCGGGCAGAAGAGCAGCAAGCTCACGATCTACAATTTGATCACGCGCAACTCCATCGAGCAGCAAATTGCCGCAGGTTTGCTGGTAAAGCAGAATCTATTCGAAGGCGTATTAGACAGCAACAGCAAAACGGACTACGTAGATTTTTCGTCAAAAGGGCGTTCGCAGTTCATCGACCAGATGGAGGCTTTTATAAACAGCATGGAGGACGAGGCAGCCCCCGACGATTTCGCTCAGGATCAGCAGGAAGAAGCGATCGAGCGTGAAGAAGACTTCGCCGACGATTTCGCTGATGATATCGCCGATGATATTGAACTGGCGGACGCCGGCCCCGAAGAGGCGGATGAACTGCATACAGCTTCAGGCGAGGTGTCGGAAGAGCGGGAAGCCGTTCCGAGCGAAAGCGAGTCAAAAGCCGCCGAGCTTGAGCAGGTCATGGCGAGCGGCATGCAGTTTCTTGCGGGGTTGTATAAAATGTCGACAGGCAAAGATATGGGCTTGGACAACCAGACGATCAAGATCAATAAAGAAACAGGCGAAGTCACCATGACATTCAAAATGCCTGTTTAGTTCTGTTTTTCAGTACAACACGGATGAACAAAGGCCGGAGAGATAACGGCAGCGATAGGGCGTACAACTCTGCGAGATCGCGCCCAACATCAGGTTGAGAGTGTTCCGGGTTGGATGGTATCCATAGAATATCATAGTCCACACCAAAAATCCGACGTCTAATGGGGGTGCTCTTGGCGTCGGCTCGCATGTAAAAACCGATCCGTCGTTTGCGCAACTCCTTCTCTTTCTCATTCCTGGCTGAGTCCGGGGTTTCACATTCTATAATGATGCCGGTTTTTTCATTCCAGTATTCACGTACTAACGAGAGGAGCTTGCCGCCTATCCCGCAGCCGCGGTATCGCTCGTCTACTGCAAAGTGATCAAGCAGAACGTTGTTTATCCCCTCGTCATAGATGAATGTGGCATAGGCAATGATTTTATCTTCCTCTTCATAGACAAAACACAGGTACCTTCCCTTATAATGCAGCTTTTTCAGCAGATGGTAAGGGCGCCGCTCGTTGCGAGGAAAGTCTTTTTTTATATGAGCATTGTATATGCTCTTTATTTCGTTTACTTCCAAGCTCCTTATCATAAACCCCTCGCATGTTGACCATAATCGCTAAGCTTTATGTTGGTCAAGTATCAATGATATTTATAACTGAAAAACGATGATAAATCAAGGAGTTTACTATATGAAAGTACCTAAGGCACTGTTGGAGAAGTATGAAGCCATCGCGCCGCTGATAATCGATTTCTGTAAGGAACATTTAAACGATGAGTACGCTGCCGTTTCCCTGCTCATGTTGGAGAAGCTGTGCCGAAAGCGCCCGTCGCCTTTGCTTAATGGCAAACCAAACACTTGGGCGTGCGGAATCATTTATGCCATAGGTTCAGTTAACTTCTTGTTTGACAAGACCCAAGCTCCGCATATGCGGGCTGCCGCTATTGCTGAGAAGTTTGGCATCAGCCAAAGCACTGCCGGAAATAAGGCAGGGGATATAAAGAAGCTGCTGGACATAGGGATTTTCGATCCAGAATGGACGCTTCCCAGCAAACTTGGGAGTAATCCGATGGTATGGATGTTTGAATCGAGCAACGGATTCGTTTTTGACGCGAGACATGCTCCACGCGAAGTACAAGAGGAACTGTTTTATACCGGGATGATTCCATTTATTCCCGCCGACAGGGCAAATGTTCCTGAGAAGAATGAAGATGAAAACATGCGGCAAAGAAAAGCGGATACTCCAAAGCCAAATCGTGAGCAGAAAGCAGTTAAAGGGCAACTCTCATTATTCGGCGGCACTCCCGCGTCTGACCCCGATGAGGCCGAGCCTCCCGTAAAGCCGCTGCAGCCGATTATTAAAATAAGCGGCGCCGCAAGCGTCGAATCGCTAGTTTCAATTGACGATTACTGCGAGAGCAACCTGGATTATAAGAAAATACTTGCGAAATTCAGCAATGGGTACATAAAGGTGTATAACAAGCGCAAAGCTTCTTTGCGAAATGAAGTCAATATTTACCTAAGGCGCAACTTCAATACTTGGTATTACTCGAGAATCAATCTGCTTTCCCAATTATCCCCGGCGCGTTTCATCAACTCAGATATACTGTGCAAATACGGTACAGGCGCTGTCGCTTATCCGGTTTGCCAGCCTGTGTTCAGCAAGAGTAAGATGACCGGCATTGAATTCTTGTTCCATGTTTTCACAATTGACGACCACCCCTTCATAAGTGACATGCAGCTGTTTCTGGATTCCGCAAGGAGTATCCCCGCAAGGCTTAAGCATGGCGCAGCATTTGATTCGATTTTCAGCTACGCGGTTTTAAATTTTGAGTATATCGCCGATCACGCTGAGTTCACGTTTAAGGAAAAGCCCTATATAATGGCGCTGGGCGAGGTTTGCGAACGTTTGTCTTTAATTTCCCTCTCTAAAACCGGTGACGGAATCACATTTCACGAGGATGAGATAGCCATCTTTTTCTCTTTGCCCGGCAGGGAAAAGCTTGTCTGTGTTATAGACGAGTTCGCTGCGCGGTTTGTGGAATGTTTTGATGAAATGGGAATCTCCGGAAAGCGTCCGGATGAAGAAGATGTGTTAAGGGTTTTACAGGAAGAAAACAGCATAGAAGATTTCTTGGAAAGTCTCTTCGGCAGCGTTTTTACCAATCTGCTGAATAATATTGATTCGCTCACTGATGCCGATTGCGACCCCGATGCTTTTTTTGAATCTTTAGACGAGGGAGAAATCAAAGCGTTTCTTGAAGCGCAGGCTGTGCTCAGCGTATGCTGCTCACACTTTTTTCTTGTTTTTGGTCAATATCTTCAGATGATACAGCCGGAACATACCTATCCGTTCGTTTTTTCAAAGTCTGATGATGATTATCTGGAAGCGCTTGAGTACGAGGAGGAGGACTCCGATAATCCTTACTTCAAAATGCAGATCGGCGCTATGGTCTACTATATTCCGCCCGGAGGTTACTGCCTGACTCCGCTCGGCGCCGATTGGTTCGGGATCGATCTGTCCGGGCAGGAGGACAGCCTACTTCCGCATATTCTTCCGGGTTACTATCGGGAGGCCCTTGACGGCATGATGGAAGATCATTCAGACAGCTCGTTTGAGGGGTTTATGCGCCAAATGCTTAGCGACCCAGAAAAAGTAGAAAACCTCATATCTATGTTTGAGGATTTCGTTGATGAATAAATAGTGCTAGCTCTCATTTTGGGGGCTAGTGGTCTGTATATCATAAGCTGCAAGATATGCAGCGAAAAACACGCTTAGTGAAATGGCTGAAATGGAGGAAATATGAAGAGGCTTGGCTTGGTAGGCGGCATAGGGCCTGCATCGACAATCGAGTACTACAGGAGCATCAACGAGGGCTATAATAGAAGCCTGGAAAACCCTGCGATATGCGGCGAGAATCCGCCCTTGATCATTGACAGCATAAACCTGGCGGTTGCCTATGATTTGGCGGAGAAGAAAGCGTGGGAGCCGTTTGCAGAACTGTTTATCAACTCGGTAAGGACGCTGCACCTTGCGGGCGCAGAGATTGCTGCGATCACCGCCAACACCGCCCATATAGTGTTTGACGCAATACTTGCACAATCTCCTATACCTTTGATAGGGCTCGTCGATGAAACGTGTAAGCATGCTCAAAGCCTGGGATGCAAGAGAGTTATCGTGCTCGGCACAGCTTTCACTATGGGCAGCGGGATGTATGAGGGCAAATGCGCGACATATGGAATTGAAGCAATTGTCCCGAACGAAACAGACCAAAGGACAATCCAGGACATAATCTTCCCCAACCTGGTGGCGGGTAAAGTCCTGGAACACGAAAAAGCCGTCTTGCTGGAAATTGCAAAACGGCTGCTATCGGAACACAAAGCTGACGCATTGGTGCTCGGCTGCACTGAACTACCCTTGGCGATCACGGAAAAGGATCTGGACACAGTATTGCTTGACACAACTAGAATCCATATCGATTCCATACTTGCACAAATCCTTTAGCACCGCTTACACCGCATTAACACAAATGAAAAACAAGTTGTCAAGCGGTACTCGTCGCGCTTGCGCGGCGCGTGAGCAAGCAAGTCATCATACAAGTCTGCTTGGGTTGTGGGCGCAGCTCACATTAGCTTTGGAACACAGGAGCAACCGTCCCCCTGTGCTGCTGTCCCCTCAGACGCTTCGGCGCCTTCGGCGCCGCCTCCATCCGCCGCAATGCTAACGTCCATGCCGGCTGCTCCAGTATCCGCAGAGTTCGTTGAAAGAGCTGCCATCGACGCGGCGAGCGCCCTGATCTTTGCTTCTGTTGCTGCCATTGACGGACCGAACTCCGTCGGTTCGTTCTCATTATAATAGTCTCTTTCCTGAAGGTATCTGCGTTCGCGTTGCTTACGCTTAAGCTCGGTTTGTTTCAGTTCCTCGCGTAACCTTCGCGCGATTTGCTCCTGCTTCGCCTTTTCCGCCTTCTTTTGTCTTTGGAGCATGACCTGCTCCTTGTTGAGGTCACCTACTTTTCGATTACCTCTGGAAACGAGCTTATTGAGCTTTTTGACGACGGCAATCGCTTTTTTATCGCCTTCCGCCGCGAGCCTTTGCCACTCCCGCATATGATTGAACGCCTCGGACAGCACACCCTGTACCTGGATCGTCGATCTTGCGGCGACCAGCATTCGCGTTAAGCGCTGAGTATTATCGGGCGGCCTGGTTGCATCTTCTGACGAGGCGCCAATAGAAAGTTCGCTTATTTTGTTCGCGCTTTTCGCAAGCTTTTCCTGAGCATCCTTCTGTAAATCGAGAACCTTCTGTATTATGCTTCGATTATCTTCCTCGCTACTGGCATCCTTTGTCAGTCCGGTTCTCTCTTGATTCTGCCCAGAACCCTTGTTATTGTCTTCATCGGTCTGCGTTTTTTGTAAGTAGGCCTTTGCCGCGTCGCTGATTTCCAGCTTATAGGCAGCATGCTCATTAGAAAAACGCCCGCGACCATCTGTAATGTTTTCCTTGACAGATTCAAAGTCGAGACGTTTCATGGTCTCCCTATTCAGAGATCTTTTCTCAATATCCTCCTGAGTGCGCGCACCTGCGCCTTGCGGCTTCACGTTTACCACGCGGTTTTTTCCTGAAATGCTGTTATACATCGGCTAACCCCTCCTTGAGTTACCAAGCGTCATTTGGACTCCGTTCCACGCATATACTACTGCTATACGACACCTCTCCATATACGTTTATCGGATTTTAAAGGCAAGACTTTAGTAAATTCTTATTCTGTGATAATATAGATTTCATGCACACCTGCTATTGAAACAACCGGCGCGCGGATGGCATATTATCTTATCAATTAAGGAGCCTCGAGAGATGCAGGAGTACACCGCGTTTATAAGTTACCGGCACAAGGACCTTGATATAGCTGCGGCCAAAGCGATACATTCAAAACTGGAGAATTTCGTCATCCCGGCCCAGATAAAAAAGGCGACCGGCATAAAAAAAGTCGGGCGCTGTTTTCGCGACCAGGAGGAGCTGCCGACCAGCAGCGACCTTGCTCAGGACATTCTGGACGCGCTGGCGAACTCGCGCTGGCTGGTCGTTGTCTGCACTCCCGATACGCCGCATTCAAAATGGTGCCTGGCGGAGATAGAGACGTTTATCAGGCTGCATGGGCGCTCGCGCGTATTGGCGGTGCTGGCGGCCGGGGAACCGGCGCAGAGTTTTCCCGATATCCTTAGGTTTGATATAATGCCTGATGGCCGCCGCGTTGAGCGCGAACCTCTGGCGGCCGACCTGCGCGCAAGCAGCACTTTACAGATGAAGCGCAAGCTCAAAGTAGAGAAATTCAGGATCCTCGCGCCGATACTCGGCGTTGCTTTCGATGACTTGAGGCGCAGGGCGCGCGAGCGGTTTTTCAAAATCGCGCTTACTGCGAGCGCCGCCGCGGTAACGGTACTCGCGCTGTTCGGCGCTTACGCGTCATATCAGGCTTCAATAATATCGCGGCAAAACAGCGAGATATCGTTGAAAAACGACGAACTGGAAGTACAAATCGCCGAAACGGACAGGCAGAGAGAGATCGCGGTCGCAAACGAAGAGGAAGCAAAACGGCAGGCGAACATCTCAATGCTCGGGCAGCTTGACCTTCTCTGCGAGCTGTCAAAAAACTCAGTCTCCGCCGGCGACCGGATAGCCGGGGTCCACCGGGCTTTGGAGTCCGCAGATATATATGACGTGTTGTTTCCTACGGGCGACGCGGAAAAGGAAGAGGATATCCGCCAAACGCTGGAGGGGGCGGTATACAGCCGCAGCTTCCAATTGCTTGCGCCGCTTAAAAACAACAACCGCAAGCTGGGATATGCCGAGTATTCTCCGGATGACAGCCTTATCCTCTGCGGGGTCGGTGGTTTTGCAGCGGCGCTTGTCGATGCGTATACGGGTGATTTCCTTTTCACGATAACGCGCAGCAGGTTATATATGGACAACGAACTGGCGTTTTTGACATTCTCGCCGTCCGGAGAATATTTCGTGACGGGGTTCGGGGTTTTTTCCTGTGAGATCGTTGTGTGGAAAACCGGAGCCGTTCCGACGGAGGTGGCGTCATTCTATATAGAGGAAAACTTCGTTGGGGGGCGTTTCATTTCCGAAAATGAACTCATTTTTGGCCGGCTGGGAGGCATGGACGAGCCGGTGATATGGAACTTTGTGACCGGCGCCGCAAGGGCGCCCGACGACGCGGAAAGAAACGCGTTCAACACAAACCAGCCTCCCATGGCGAGCGGCGATTCGGAGAGCGGAACGATCATGTCTCCCGACGGCTTATACATGTATGCGAACGGCGAGCGTTTCGGCGATCATGTCCGCATATATGAGACGTCCACGAACCGCTGTATAGGCGAGATCGAGGACGCTTCGTTGGTGTTCGCTGTGAGCAAAGACGGACAAAGGCTCCTTGCCGGCAACGCCGCCGGGTTCTGCGGGATCTTCAATACCGCCGAGAGCGCCACGACTGTCACTCATAGCAGTAACAAGGACCCTATACATCAGTACCCCCCATACTTTGTTATTGTATACTCCGATCCGCTGATGCTGAACAACAACCACACCTATGATACTTCGATATACTGGCAGGAGCCGTATCTGATAAACGAGCCGTCCGGGAGGTATATCGCAATGGTTGCTCCGGACGGCTATGTTGCGGTATGGGATCTCGAAAAAGACCGGACAGACGCCACATACATCCTCTGGGAACACATTGGCGCCATTTCTGCCGCCTATATGACCACGGAGTATCTGGTATCCGCCGGGCTTGACGGCAGGCTTGTCGTTTTCAGGATGAGCGACGGGTCATTTGAGAACAGCGCTGCGGTGGAAAACGGTATCGTCGCAATGAATCTCGATACTTCCGGCACAAAAGCGATCGTAGTGGGAAGGTCGCTGAGGAGCGCGTATGTGTACGACCTCAATACGGGGCTCCAGATTTACCGCATCGATGCGGAACCCGGCGAATCGATCGACTACAACGGCGTCGGTTTTTCCGAAGACGGAAGCTGCATCATCGTAAGGATGCAAAGCGGGCGGACCATTGTCGGAGTGCTGTATTTCACGCTTGAGGAACTGCGGGCGGCGGCAAAGGATATGTTTCCCCGGGCAGAGCCTTGATGACGCCGCGCTAATGTTTAAGCTCACTCTCTTATGATAATGTTAAACTCCAGGTTCTCCATATCATCCTTGTAATCCTCGCCGCACTCGATGAGCATATCGTCGTCCCCGCTGTCGACGATCCAGTTGACGACCACTTTTCTGCCGGGCGCGTTCGCGTCCATTAGCCTGAGGATATTATATATCTGCTTTGTCGTTGAACTGTTGAAATATTCCAACTCGCAATCAAATGTAACCTCCGTGAAATCGGAAGTCAGGTAATCTTTGAGCCATTCGTTTATCTCCTTGAAAAAACCGACTATGTCCTCAAGATAACTCTCTCCCTCAAAACGCATATATCCCTTTTCTTCGTCAATAAGAATATACGGCGTCGTTCTTGTTCTTTCCCTTTCCAACTTGAAAGACATGATCATACCCCTTCCTGCGTGATCTCAGCATACATCGTGAAAAATGACAAGCCTTCCGAGATCGGTTCAAACGAGTACGCGATCGGCGCTGTCGCACGCCTTGCTATCTCAATGAGCCCCAATCCCGCTCCCCGGCTCTCCAGGTTCATGTTGTCGCTGCGCACCATTTCCTTGTGAAACTGCCTGAGCCCCTGCCTGTCGAGAGAGTTCAGATAATCAAGCCTCTCCTTTAAAAACTCTTTGTTCTCATCGTTTACGGCGTTTTTTGTCTGAACGAAAAACGTATCCCTCTTATCCGTCTTGTTCCCCATTATCACAGTACCTATTGACACATCGACGATCTCATTCTCAGGCGGCTGGGTGTACTGCTCCTTTTCCGCCGAATGCATCAGCATGTTTGTGACCTGCTCCACAAATACCGAGAAAATGGCTTTCGACGCGTTTCCAGGCAACTGGTCGTGCGACAGGTGTGTCTTAACCATTTCGGCAAGGCCCTTGATCCCGTCTTCCCACATGGGGCCGCTGTATATCACTTTAATATTCAGTTTTTCTACCACTCCGGCATATTCGCTCATATCAAGCATAGTATTAGTTCCTTCCCTGATCAAGTACTGGTCGGTACCGGCTGGAGCATCGCGTTGCGCCGCGCCGATGGCGTCGCGGCTACAACGGTTTAAATGTGACTAATACGAAGTCGTCGCGTCTTGGCTCGTCGCCCTGATATTTTTTAAACGCTTCCCATATCCTGCCGGATATGGCGTCCTGTTTTTCGTGATGGTTTTCAAGAATGATATTTTCCAGCGTCTTAAACCCGAACTGCTTGCGGAACTCGCCGCCGATCTGGTCGGGCAGCCCGTCCGAGGCTATATAGAACTTGTTGTCCGGTTCCGGCGAAATCCTGACGACTTCGACTTCATCTTTGCCTTTGAGCCTGCCCTCGCCGATAAATAACTGCTGTCCTTTGTATCTGGTTACTGTCTTGCCGTCGCAGGCAAACACATTAAAATTTCCCGACGACATGGAAATGCCGCCGTCCTTTGTTATAAACATCACCACAAGGTCGCAACCGTCGTTAATTTCCATACTCACAATGTCGTCATTCTTTGCGTTCAGGACTGTAGCGAGCCGCTGGTCAAGCATATACAGTATCTGCGCTGTGTCAGTATGGCGCTCTTCGGAAACCAGCGTCTCGAGCGTGCTGGCGACAAGCATTGTGAGCAGGGCTCCCGGGGTTCCGTGCCCGGTGCAGTCGCATACGCAGAGGACTGTGCCTTCCTCGAAATTCTTAAGCCAGTAGAAGTCGCCGCCCACGACGTCGCGCGGCTGCCAAATGACTGAGTAATCCGAAAAAGCTTCTTCAAACGCGGCGCTCTGCGGAAGAAGGTTTTGCTGTATCTTATTGGCGTACCTCGCGCTTGACAGCATCGCTTCAGCCACGGCTTCCGCCTGGCCTTTCGCCAGTTCCGCTCTATACGCGTCGCTCTCCGCCTGCTGTTTATCCGTCAGATATTTATCAAGGTCGATCGCCATCGAGTTTACAGATTTCTTTATCCGGTCAAAGTCGCCCTTATACTCGCTTATTATTCGCGCCTCAAAGTTGCCGCCGGCGATTATCTGAAGGGTGGCGGACACGTCGTCAATGGGACGCGCGATCGTGTCCATAAGGTCGTTAAACCTGGAAATCACGTCATGCCACTCGCCAGGATACTTGTCCGAATCCGCGCGGTAACTCAGATTGCCGATTAGCGCGTTCCCTACTACATTCTTGATATCGCTTTGCATTCCGATGACGATTTCCTGCATCGTATGAAAGTTTTTCGACAGCAATCCGACTTCGTCATTGGATTTTCTTTCGGGCATTTGTATATCCATTTCGCCGTTAGTGATCTTGTTTGACGCTATTTGCAGCGAGTACAACGGTTTTGCGACGGATTTTCTGAGATAGAAGATCGGGATCCAGATTATCACAATGAAGATCACAAGCGATATGCCGAACATCAGCAAGGCGAAGTTGTTGCTTCTGGCAAGGACGTGGTCAATAGGCATTAGCACGCCTATGAGCCCGATTATTTTTCCGTTTTCATCAAATATGGGGGCGTAAGCCGCGATACCCTTACTCCCGTCCACGTTGAAGTTGTAAGGCTCTGTCACGCGGGTTTCGCCGCTGGCATAAGCGTCGAAGGCCGCCTGCCGGAACATCGTTATGCGCACATCGCTGTTTAAGTCAAAAACGGTTCCTTCTATATAAATCTTCATGGCGACTATCATTACCTCGTCGGTAGTGGAGTCGATTTTGCCCTCCGGATCGACTACGCCTATGGGGTCGAAAGTGCCCGCGTAGAAGTAAGCGAGGTTTTCCTCTACCCGGATTTTGTTAAACTGCCGTTCCAGATGCGCATAGTGTTCGTTTTTCAGCCCTGTCTGGAGAGCATGACGGAATTCGCCCGGCGTTATGGACATTGCCGCGGATTTTGCTATAACCATCGCCTTGTCCTGGCTTGCCTGTATGGAGTCGTTGCGATGAAAAACAAAGCTAAAAACACCTATTGTTATGGTGTTTACCAAAATGATCAGTAATACAATGACCGTTACCTTTGTAGCCAACGGTATCAATCTTTCTCGGTCTGACGATTTCATGCTGGTAATCAATCCTTTCGCTGCGCTCTATTTTACTTCAGATATACTCTCAGTTTACCCAGGACGTCGTTAAAATCCAGTGGTTTTCCAATATGGTCGTTCATGCCGACGGCAAGGCATATCTCTATATCATCCCGGAATACATTGGCGGTCATTGCTATTATCGGGATTTCTTTCGCTCTTGGCGCCGGCATCGCGCGGATAACGCGCGTCGCTTCATGCCCGTCCATGTCGGGCATTTGAACGTCCATAAAAATGATATCGTACTTGTCGGGCGCTGTTTCAAACATCGCGACCGCCTGCTCTCCGTTTTCCGCGCAGTCAACATTAAGCCCGGTAGGTTCCAGCAAGGCCAAAACGATCTCACGGTTTATTTCCACATCTTCCGCAAGCAGTATCGTATATTCCGAGAAGTCGTCTTTGAGATCGGCCTTTTCATCCCAGGGGTTCGCCGAACTCATTCCCATAGCGTTATCAAAACCTATACATTCATTTATCATGTCGACGATCATCGAAGGAAACAGCGGTTTGGGCAGAAATTTGTCGACCCCTGCCGAGCGCGCTTCATCTTCTATCAGGTATCTTTCAATCGAAGAGGTGATAATGACAAGCAGCTTATCTTCCGCTTTCGCCTGTATTCGCCGGGTAAGCTCTCCTCCATCCATGCCCGGCAGGTTCCAGTCGACAAAATGTATATCGTAATTACTGTCGCTTTCGAGTCTCTTGACGGCTTCTTCCCCGCTTGCGGTGACCGTGCAGGTAACTCCCCATGCTTCGGAAAGAGCCGAGAAAAAGTCGCGGACCGCCGGATCGTCGTCTACCACGAAAATGCGGATATTCTTCCAGTTGACGCCTTCGGGCAGCAGCAGTATCCTGTCGTCGGAACCGCGCTTGAGCGCAGCCGTAAAGATGAATTTTGACCCTTTTCCGGATTCGGACTCGACCCATATCTCGCCGTCCATGAGCTCAACAATGCGTTTCGAAATCGAAAGACCAAGCCCTGTCCCGCCGAATTTCCGCGACGTGCCAGCCTCGGCTTGTTCAAATTTCCTGAACAGCCGTTCTTTCTGCTCTTCGGTGATCCCGATCCCAGAGTCCTCCACGCTGATCCTCAGACGGCAGATATCGCCTTCTTCAGAAATGAGCTGGGAATCAAGACGTATCGTACCTTCTTCCGGCGTGAACTTCACAGCGTTTGACAAAAGATTGGTTATGACCTGGGAAAGCCTTTGGTCGTCGCCAATAAGGATGCGCGGTATTTCTTTGCCGATGTTTATATAAAAATTCTGCTTGCGCTCGTCTATGCGGAAGTTTATCACATCCGTGACCTTTTGCAGCATTTTTTCAAAG
>Ga0123353_10007469_pt1 | contig 14778 bp, 15 predicted proteins | sample TergutLab28metaG_3_FD_92763 | JGI IMG/M metagenome (GOLD analysis project Ga0123353, IMG submission 92763) | Labiotermes labralis P3 segment gut microbial communities from Petit-Saut dam, French Guiana - Lab288 P3 | ecosystem: Host-associated > Arthropoda: Insects > Digestive system > Gut ... | reverse complement strand
GGGGAATTTTGACAGTAGAAAGTTATAAAGAAACGTCGCGATAGAGTGGGTAACTGCTTGGAAAACATGTGGTTCCAGGTAAAATACTACCTGGAATATATAGATCCTGGCTAATTTCTGGCGCATTTCCTTCCTTCTACTTACTTTTCACTTCATTGTTTAGGGATCACCCTGTTATTTGACGCTACATACTACGAGCTAATTTAGTGTCACTATACAAACCATAAATAAGCAAAGAAGGACAATAACATTAAGTGATAGAATAATTTACCTGTACTCACCTCTCTTCTGGTGTGTTACGATACAGACACTTCCCGAGGGCATTTGTAAAGAATGAACCATAGCTTTTTCTGGACTCCTCGGTAACGATTCTTTCCTGTTCTTCTCCCATTCTCCAAGCCCTTGTCCTTTCACCCGAAATATTGGATGGCAAATAGCCGCAGCATGTGTGAAGAGTCGCTTCCTACAGATAAGATGGTGTATTTACAGTTCGAAATCTAACTTTCACAAAAAATGATTGCGTGATTCACAGCTTGAACCCCACACATTTAATGGCTTTGACGAAAAGGACTTTCTTAGCCATATTTCATTACTTACGTACTTACTTACTCACTCCATGGAGCAGAGTCTTCTTCAGAAGCTGAGATCTTCTCAGCTACTCAAGAAATTCCCCGCATTTATGGAACGCGAAGATTCATTATCGCGTTTGCAAGTACCCGCAAACTATCCCTGTCCTGAGCCACATCAATCCAGTCCATGCCCCCCCCCCCATTCCATCCATCTTAATATTATCCTCCCATCTACGCCTGGGTCTTCCAATTGATCTCCTTCCCTCAGGATTCACTGCTAATACCATGTGTGCACATCCCCTCTCCCACATACGTGCTACATGCCCCGCCCATTTCATTCTCGATTTGATCGCCCGAATAATTATGTAAATAGTACCCGGGACGATTTGGCCCACATTATTAAAAAGAATCGGCTGTCGACTAGATTTTTTGCTGCCAAATGTAGGGTGGTTGCCGCCGTGCAGTTTGGTAATGTGCCCCCGTGCGGTTTGGTATCGGTACCTCCATCGCCCTCCCTACGCTAAATGAAGATAACGTGACTTGTGGAGTATGGAGCAAGAGTGGTCTAAGTCACAGTGAGTGCAAGAGTGCAATAAGTGCATAATTATATTATTGAAAAGGATCGGTTTTCGACTGGAAAAAATGCAGCCATCATCAGGGTGGATGCCACCGTGCAGTCTGGTAGTAAAAAAATGTGCAAAAGCCCCAAAATTCGGGGGGAAAGCCCCGTGCAGTTTATTAATGTTCCCCGTATAGTCTTGTAGTAAAAATGGTCAAGAGCCGTCACGTGACTTGTGGAGTATGGAGCAAGAGTGGTCTAAGTCGCAGTGAATGCAAGAGTGTAATATTGCGAGTAGATTTTTTGGTGACATCTTCAGGGTGGTTGCCGCCGTGCAGTTTGATAGAGGTACCTCCATCGCCGTCCCTGCGCAAAATGAAGATCACGTGACTTGTGGAGTATGGAGCAAGAGTGGTCTAAGTCGCAATGAGTGCAAGATTGCAATAAGTGCATAATTGTATTATTGAAAAGGATCGGTTTTCGATTGGAAAAAATGCTGCCATCATGAAGGTGGTTGCCTCGTGCAGTCTGGTATTCAAAAAATGGGCAAAAGCCCCCAAATTCGGGGATTAAGCCTCCGTGCAGTTTGGTAGTGTGCCACCGTACAGTCTTGTAGTAAAAAAATGGTCAAAAGCCGTCGCGTGACTTGTGGGGTTTGGAGCAAGAGTGGTCTAAGTCGCAGTGAATGCAAGAGTGTAATAAGTGCATAATTATGTTATAGAAAAGGATCGGTTTTCGACTGGAAATAATGCTGCCATCATCAGGTTGGTTGCCCCCGTGGAGTCTGGTAGTAAAAAACTGTAAAAGCCCCCAAATTCGGGGAGAGAAAAAAGCCCCCGTGCAGTTTGGTAGTGTGCCTCCGTACAGTCTTGTAGTCAAAAAATGTACAAAACCCGCCATACAATTTGGTAGCGTGCGCCCCCCGTACAGTCTTGTAGAAGTACTTCCATGGCCCCTGCGCTAAAGGAAGACCACATGACCACACCACGTGATTGGTAGTAATGAGTGCAAGAGTGTAATAAGTACAAGAAGTGGTCTAAGTGTAAGAAGGTCATTTTGCAATATGGCGGTCAGCGCGGTAACCAGGGCGTTAGTTTTAAAGTACACTTTATATGTCAGTTGTGTTTCTTGAAAAGAGTTGGCTGGATCGGTAAGATTCCGGACTCATAATTGAACTATTCTAGGTTCGAATCCTGCCGCTTTAACCATCTCTTTTTTTTCTTTGAAAAAACAAGAATCCTTTCCTTGGTATAAGGAAAATAAATAAAGACACGCGATTACATACAATGTAGGATCTTATTAATCATATGCATGAACAAACATGATTTCTCCCCACCTGGATATTTAAAAGTGGCTGCAATGCCTGAGGAATAGAAAGACAGCTATCTCTTGGATGTAAGGTTTAGGATATATAAGGACACTAGAAGTACACACACACACACACACACACATATTTATTCTTTACATAGTTACAGAATAAAGTACCTTTTTCTTACATTTTCTATTGTTATGAAAGAAAACTTACGTAAAATTCGATACTGGTGCATTTAATTGTACCAGTAGAGTCAAATTAATATTATTATGTAAGGTTTTGCTGTAAACAATGCAGATGCACGCTGCTCCCCACAACACAGTGAGACATTACATTCTAATTTACAGAATAAGACATTGTTTCAAATTACACTACCAGATCATACAATGTGTAAGAGCTAGTTTAAGATTTATAGTCTGGAATTCTTGTTTGTACGATGAAGTCCAAAAGTCTTCCTCCGAGTAAATATTTGATTTGACGAAATATTTGCCATGAATTGTCAAATTTGAACTATTCAAACACCACGACGTCATACTCACATCGCACAAACGATCCAAAAGAAAGTCCCGGGCACTGACATCTACCATAGTCCCAACCCACACAATCCAAGTGCGTTCTAGAGTACAGTGAATTTTCCGACACCCGAGGGTCCGTGTAAATATACACCTTTCCAATCCGATCTCCCATATACAAAGTGCAATCGTAACAACAACTGAATGCACCAGCCAGGCCAAAAGAATCGAACAAGCTTAGGCACTGATTTGACACATAGAGGTCTACTTCGTACCTCCCAATGTAATTCATATAGCAACCTGTAATGCTGCTCATGTTCCAAAACAAACGGATCCGAGACACTTCACACCTGTGTACATCTAGCCCAAGCTCTTGCCCTGTAAGCGAACGAAAGCTTGTCTCTCTACAATTGAAGAACGTGAATTCATCTTGTTTCGAGATGTACAATAAAACTGTTTTTTCCTGGATTTACAAACTTGAACATTCAATGTACGCAAAATTCACAAAGCATAAATGATTGTTTCGTTCCTAGTGGGAGTGAAATGTGGCAACCGTGTGGCGTTCCCTGCTCTAAAATAGATTGAATGACACTTGAGATCGTATGTGCGGAGAGGTTATCTGCAAAGATAAATAAGTTAAAGGCATTACGAATCTATCGCCAACAAGTACGATTTGGTCCTTTCGCACATGCCCTTATTCACAAGGTTTAGGTAGATTGATCTGGAATTAATTTTGGCTATATCCTTATCCGAAACGACACTAGCGTATCGCTTCGGGAGGAATATCTGTACTCATTGTTCATCAGTGTCCCGTATGGACAGCAGAACTGTGGACCCAAATTTTGTTGTTATCCGTTTAGCGCCGACAATGGAATACGGTCTATTTAGTATTAACGAGCTGATATTGACGGAAGCGCAGGAAGCGCTGGCAGTGGCATCTTCGAATTACTTTGCCAGATCCATCCTTTTTTGTCTGTAAGTGGGAAGAAAAACAACTGCATGTAGTGAATGCTAATTTAGCAGATATAAGTTTATGATGTATGTATCTAAAAATAATAACTACGTTTCTACGTAGCGTGTCGGGGTAAACGTGGCGCGTGGAGCCGCAACTCTGAAAAAAAAGGGAAAATGACGTTAGCATACGCTAGCAATAAATAGGGGTCGCTCATACACTGTAGCAACAGTGTTTGGGGACTCCAGAGGCAGAATTGTAAGTAATCTGAATATAAATGAGTTTTATTTACAGTCTGTCGATCCTAAATAGGTGTGTACCTTTTGTAGAGAGAGAGAGAAAGAACATGGCTCGCACATTCGACATACCGGACAGGAATACGACACAGTACAGGCGGTACAATGCTGTAGGAAGGCAGATTACGGCGCGTTTAATACCTCCTTCGGACAATAGTGATCCTGTAACACATTTCCTAGCCAGTGTGAACGACCTATTTCAGCACGTGTTCCGTGATGTAGGTGATAGCGATATGGTAGGAATAACGATTCAAAATCAGGTGAATCTAAATGACAAGGCGATCGGAATAAGTTTCAGACGGAAAGATCAACTATCCGCGGACGTGATATGGATCGTTTTCGAAAAGGTCTCCCATTCGAATTCTAGGTTCGATGCTCTGGACACGCTGGTCGTAACCGTGCATTCGGTGAGGATGCCCGTCGGGTTCGGGAAACGTGCGATCAAGAGTAGTGGTAGACCGCTGTCTGTAATGGCGCATCTCAAGATGAGCATAGTGGAGGTGAAAGCAGAAGAGAACTGTTTAGCCCATGCTCTAGTAATATCTATTGCAAAGGTGGACAATGATCCATATTATAAGGCGTATGGACAAGGCAGGAAGATACGTCAAGTAGTCCAAACCCTACTCGAGACTACAGGTATCGATCTGTCCACGGGGCGGGGGTTCCCGAATTAGTCAGATTCCAGGAACATTTTCGGCAGTATAAGATAGTCGTCTATCGCGGTCTGAGCTGTGAAGGTATAATGTTCGAAAGACAGGTAGATTCTCCTAAAAGACTCAATATACTTAACGATGATGTCGAACGACATAATCATGTGATTGCTAAACTTACCGGTGCCATGGCCAAAAAGTACGTGTGTAAAGGATGCAACAAGGCATGTAAACGTGACGTCGCGCACGTCTGCGACCAGACGTGTAGCGATTGCATGGTCAGTCCGCCGTGCGCATTCGCAGAGGTTCGAATCCCCTGCGACGACTGCCGTAGGCACTTTAGAAACACCGCGTGTTTCACGAAACACAAGCTGCGCGCATCGAATAGGAAATCGGTGTGCGAACGTAAGCGGTGTTGCGAGATGTGCGGATGGTTCGTGACGCACGAAAAGCACGAATGTAACAAAAGATTCTGTGACACCTGTAAGGAGAACAAAGAAATAGGGCACTTGTGTTACATGAGACCCCTGAAGGACGCGTTAGCCTCCGCAAGTGATAAGGTATTGTACGTCTTCTACGATTTTGAGACTAGCCAAAATACCGAGTACGCGGACGAGGCTAAGTTACACGTACCCAATCTCGTCTGCCTGCAGCAGTTTTGTTCGCGTTGCGAGGAAGTGGAAGACGTATGTGATTGCATGCGATGCGGTACCAGGAAGCACTCGTTCTGGCAATATCCCGTGGTGGAACTGCTTTCATACCTATCAGAACCACGCCCTTGAGCCAACAAGATAATCGCTATAGCACGTAACGGTAAGGCATTCGACCTTCACTTCATCCTGAATAGAGCGATATTATTAAAATGGAAACCCGACCTGATAATGAACGGTCTAAAAATCATGTGTATGAGAATGGAACACTTGGTTTTTTGGATAGCGTGTCCTTCCTTCCCTTCCCTCTGCTCAAGCTGTCCGAGACGTTCGGTCTGACGGCCACCAAATCGTGCTACCCTCACTACTTTAACACTGAGGAAAACCTAGATTACATAGCACCCCTTCCAGACGTCTCGTAGTATGGGGTGAATTAAATGGGTAAAGGGGAGAGGAGTGAGTTTCTCGAGTGTTACGAGATCGGCAATTTTTTTGGGAGGGCTATGGCGAGTGGTTAGACCGGTTCTCTGGAGTGGTGCCAAGACTTTGAGGCGAGAGACGTTACGTACCGGAGGAGATATCTTGACACACATCGCCAGATCGACGGACGAAGACCCACAATATATAGTCTCGCGTCGCTTGAACGAGACGGCTCAAAATCTGATCGGTAAGTTCCGGGGACGAGGTCGCAAGCGCGAGGCAGGAGTCGTCAAGCGGAAAAAAGCAGGCAGGCAAGAAACCGAGGCTTACAAAAAGATATATATTCTCCTAAGGGGCATCAGTCTGAATGTCGCCGCCAACCATGTCTGTGTCTCTGAGTTCCGAGTTCGTTATATTTGCCCCTAGACCTATACAAACGTCTGTCGCCGAGACGACGGAAGTGACGTACAAGCCCATAGCGTCCGCGGAACAGAGCGATCTAGAGTTTCTGATCCCCGCCGATGACACGTACGACGAATTAAACATAAAACTGTATATTCGGGGTAAACTGACCAAGGCTGACGGCAAAAGTTTGGACAACACCGATTTCACTGCGGTGACGAATAATTTCTTGCACTCGCATTTCAGTCAATGTAGCATCGCTCTAAACGGCGTGAATATAACCCAGGCCACCGAAATCTATAACTATCGATCGTATTTCGAGACCCTATTGACGTACGGCAGTGACGCCGCAGCCACGCATCTGACAAATAGGTTCTCGTACCTGGATGACGGTGACCTATTGCCCTGCGACCCTACAGCCGTCGATGCCAAAAACAAAGGTTTCATCACGCGATGGAACACGATCAAGCAGAGCAAAGAGGTCCAACTCTACGGCCGGATCCACAGCGACATATGTAACGTACCGCTATATCTAATCCCGGGCGTCCGAATGCAGATCGAACTCACAAAGGCCAAGCCGAGTTTCTACCAGATGAAAAAGAATGCGGAAACAAAGACGGTCTTCAAGTTTCTCGACGCCCAACTTTTGGTCAACCGCGTCAGACCCAGTCCGTCGCTACTGTTGGCGCACAATATCGCTCTCGAAAGAGGCGCTCTCGCACGCTACAATCTGACCAGAGTCGAACTGAAGTCTTTCACGTTTTCTAGCGGAGCGCAATCGCTTTCCATAGACAACGCCGTGTTGGTACCCATCCCAAACCGACTCCTATTCACCATGGTGAAGAACACGGAAGTTCCGGCTCCGTGACGACGAACCCGTATCATTTCCGCCACTACGATCTGAGTTCTTTCGCGCTGAATGTGAACAGCAAACAGATACCGAACGAAGGTCTGTCTCTGGCCATGGATAACGAGAAGACAAGAGTCATGGGGTAGAGGACACTCTTTGAAGTTTCGGGCATTCACCACTCGAACTCGGGTCTCCAGATAACTCACGACATATATATAAACGGCTATTTCATGCTACGTTTCGACTTGACACCCGATCGAGCCTCCTCTGAGGGACATACATCACACCCTGATTATGGCAATATCAGAGTGGAATTGAAATTCAGCAAGCCGTTAGTCGAACCCATCACGTGTATATTCTATCTCGAATACGATAATTCAGTTCGCGTAGATACCTCGCGAACGTTCACGACAGATTTTTTAATAAACATGGACACGACGCAGATATTGTGTACGTTGAAGGACGTGAGATCGTTCTTAGGAGTATTCCCCTCCAATATGTTGCTTCGCTCCGTCACGCAATGTTACATGGTCATAATCAACGCCGATCCTCACACGGAGAAAGGTTCACACTGGATAGCCGTACATTTTCTACCAAAATCCTCGAGTGCCTATTTTTTCGATTCGTACGGTATCGTACCTCTTCATACGACGTAACTATACCGTCTGGGATTTTAACAGGAGACAAGTGCAGGGTCTGACGAGTAATATCTGAGACAAATATTGCTGTCTATTCGCCCTCTACATAGACCGGTTCACCGCGAAACAATTCGACGGTGCGTCGTCAGCAGACCGACAGATCTTCCGAGACTTCACTTCGGATTTCGGGTCGACGCGGGGAGGTAACGGCGGCGGACAATACAGCTGCAGCTTTCTATAAAAGGTAGGTATTTAATCGTAGTTTCGTCATTCCCAGCTATGTCGACAGCCGATATGGATTTTGTAATAGATTTCGAATTTAAGAGAGGGCGCCAGAATGAAATCGTGTTCAAGGAACTCTCTGTGGCCGCCAAAAACATGGTCGATTCGTTCCGTGTCAGGAGCCCCTATAGAATAACGTCACACAGCTCAGATGAAAACGGGCTCAATTGGGAGGACGGACACATAGCCTATCATGATCTGTACATGGTCGTGAGCGATGTGGTGGCGGGGTTCTATCACCTCTACTGTTATGGCGTTACGAAATACAAATTTCTCACCGAACTGTTGGGTCGCCCTATTCTTAACCTGCAGGATTTCAACTTTCCTCTGCCCACATCCTTCAATCATACACGCTGGTGCAGCCTGCCTTGTCACAAATTTCCAAACGTCAATTGCGCAACCAACACCGCCCATTCCCTGTACAATTGGTTGATGTTCCACCTGCAGACGAAATCTTATGTAAGGTGCCCTAAAGACATGACACGTCATTCGACCAAATTTGTTTCAGCTGCTTAAAACTGAACGAGCGGTAAGCTGCCCGATCACTCTGTCCTCGACAATGTCTACTAGAAGACGTCGACCAGACGCTACGGATTTATCGTCGCCGGAATCATCGGCGCCTAAACGCGTCCGACCACCAGAATTTGACAACTGCAACTTCTGCGCCGATGCCGTCAATCTGATATTCGATCCTAAAAGGGTCCTACTGCGACGCCTCTTTTTCATCGACGAAGACAGGACCAAATACGTCTCCGTCTGTTTCTACCCCGCTCGAGATTATCATCCCTTCGTGGAATTCGGATCCATAAAGAACAACTGCTCTACCATCCTCATTCTCGATGATCGGCAGGTCAACAAGATGGCGGAATTTCTGCCTAGGCTATGCGAATCCATGTGTGGCAACGAGCAGTACGGGTGCAAGGAGGGCGACTTTAGACTGAACACGACAGGAAGCTACAGGATCGCCCAATTGTATCTCGATAAACAGTACATAGGCCTGAGACTCGGAGACTTGCAGTATCTCTCGAGAATGTTTCACGTCGTTCAAAATCAACTGAAAGTGTACATTCTCTCTCTCTCTGCCCGACGTCTTGGCATATGTGACTGTGTCATTGAATACGATTAATTATGTCGAACCGGCTCCTAACGCCAGTAAGCACATCGTGTATTCACAACTGTTTGACGAACTGAAAACAACACTGTAAACAAAATTATTACACAAATACTTATTATTGTTTAACGGTTTGTACTTGCTTACACGTACACTCACAGTAGCCTCACTTATTATTGTTAATACACGTAGTAGCTTCTAACATATTTTACACTTGTAAACAAATGTTTATTATTCGAAAATAAACTACTTCATACCAGATAAAAACAATGTATCACTTTATATTCGCACTACGTGTGGAACCTACTTTCATTTCGAATCGACGGCAATGGAGTACAGACCTAATTCTAGGCCAGAGCGAAGCAGCCCACTGCAAAGCGCCACGATTATCTGACAGGGACCTAAATATTTAATCTTCGATACCAAAGATTCGCGATTGAGGTCATACGTGCATTGGCCTCACGGTATGAATCCTTTTCCCGAATATTTGAGTGCTGCGGGTTTCTACTACACAGGTATACAAATCACCACTATCTCTGTATCACTAGTAGAATCACTATCTTCGAGTCTACATACGACACTTTATTTACAGGTCAAGGTGATAGGACAATATGCTTTCACTGTGGCGGAGGGTTAAAAAATTGGCGTCCCGCAGAATACGCGTGGAGGGAGCACGCACTCAGGTTTCCGTATTGCGTCTACATTCGTTATATCGTTATATCACCTTAAACGAAATATTATCTTATTCCTTTGTCATGTACGCAGGGTAGAAATAATTTTCTGGTTGTGCATACGTGACAAAGAGACAAGATAGTACTTCGCTTACTCGTCTAAAGAACAAACATAAAGAGCAAGCTATGTAATCTGTATTATTATTAAAACATTTTAATAAAACATTTTTTCATAAACAGCAATGTACTTACCGAGCAACACCGTCTTCAGATGCGTGTTCACACAAGTAAGTGCAACCTCTTTAATCTGATAACAAGTTACTGTCTCCTAATATTCAGTACGACAGTACTGTTAAGTATCAAACAAAGAAGACGCACTTACCCAACAACCAGGCTTGTCGGTATGCAGGCCGGAGATCGTCCTTACAAAGATGGCTACCATTCGTATCACTTAGCTTTTGTACAGCATTTGCGTAAAAATCAGCTTAACCTTCAAAAAGCGTGTCGAAGTATTCAAATTAGATAATTCCTTCTTACACTGACGTGAGGAGCTTCGAGACACATTCCACTACCGAGTCTACCTCTACGTAGTGAATGCAACACTGTACTGTAACATGACCCGAGCTCAAAGTTGACCATGTCAAATGTACTTATTCCTTTTTTTTCACTAATATCATTGCATCAGCATTTCAGTACTGCACTCTGGTAAACATATAAATCACTTACTCTGCAGGTCAAGCTATATATTTCGAAAACATGTAATGCTTACGTTGCAAGACTTATACTGACGCATGTGCATTTATTGCCACACGTGTCAAATGATTCAAATTAAATAATCCCTTTTTGCACTTACATACATAGCTCTGAGACACGTTCTGCTGACGCGTCTACCTCTATTTCGTGAATGCAGAACTGTCCTATCACATCACCCTGTTGAGAATGTGTTTCTACGCTAATATCTTCGATGGCATCAACAAATCAAGGCTGCACAAATGACCTTGCACCCAAGTTGCAGCACGATTAATTGCACGCGTGTATTAACCCTACGACATGTGATATGGTCTGGCCTCGGCATTACATCAGCTCGGAGCTGACATCACTCCTCGCATAACAAATGAACCTTGTACCCGTGTTGCAGCACGATGTTATTGCACTTGTGCATTATGTTTCGAATTAGATAATCCCTTTTTACATTTACATAAAAAGCTCCAATACATGTTCCAATAGTGAGTATACCTCTACATTATATATGCATAACTGAACTATAACATTATCCAACGTGTCTGGGCTACTCCCTAAAAAATGACATGCCACTTTTTGGGAAAAATTTAATTTTTTGTATTTTCATAGCCCCGGGTAATACTTATGTAGTTTTCTCCACTCCGCTGTTACCTCATCTCTCTTAGGCCCCAGTATTCTCTTCAGCATCCTATTTTCAAACACTCACAGCTTACGTTCCTTCTTCAGTGTTAGCGACCAAGTTTCACACTCACACAAACATCAGACAAAATTACAGTCCTGGATGTCTTAATCGTCATATTTTTGGATAGCAAACTGGAAGACAAAACATTCTGCACCGAATGATAGCAACCATTCCCTGACTTCGATCTGCTCTTAATTTCTTCCTGAAAAGAATTTTGATACGTTAAGGTTTTACCCAAATATCTGAACTCTTACACCCTTTCAGAGGAACTATTATCAGTCTTCATATTTTGACTTCGTCCTGCATTCTGATCTCGAGACATGACCTTGTACTTACTTTCATCAGCATTTACTTCTAGTCCAGTTCCCTTACAAGCAACTGCTAACGCTTCTGTGTTTTTTTTTTATAGTATGTACTTTTCCGCCCATTATATTAACGTCATCAGCAGAAGCCAAAAAGCTGATGTGTACTATTTAATTTCAAGCCATCCTGGATCTCCTGAACTGTCCTAATGGCATACTCCAAAGCAAAGTTGCAAAACAATAGTGTTAAAACATCTCCTTGCTTCAAAGCATTCTTAATAGGAAACATGTCAGACAAATGTCTGCCTACTAGACTCTGCTATAGGTTTCATTCAGACACATTTTTATTAGCTTTACCAGTATCATTAGCCTTATTTCATACAGAAAAATTAAGGCTTGTATAATCATATCCGTATACCCTCTCAAATTTTGAAACAAAATTTCGATTCGCTTGTTATCTGGTACCCAGAGAATGTCACTAAAGTCAATGCCAACTTTCCACATTTTAGTCACTAGGCCTCGAACCGCGGCAGAGGCAAGGGACTTACTCATCTCCAAAAAACGTCCAGACGGACCCTGGAGCGCAAGAAACCCTTTCCCGCGAGCAAAGCAGCAGGAGGGTGAAGCTGTCCATTTCCCTGCACCTACTGCCAAGAATAAGAACGTGTAGAGCTATTTCTGCAGTCCCCCATATATTTCATGACGTGCACAGGGATAACTTTGCCTTACTTTATTTAACAAATTGTATTTTGTTAAAAAAGTTTACATGTTACACATCGCTGAAACGACGATGGTTGAAGTTAAGTTTGTACAGTGTCAATGCGACATCTATACTGAAAATGAAAACTTAAAATGTACAATAGGTTAAGCTTCTTGGGAACAGTACGGCGTATATTGATGTACCGAGCACTTCACATCATTTTCCAAGAGATTTCGCTTATAGGACCCTAAAATGAGCGACAACCCCAAGCGGATATAAACATTAAATTTTTGTACATTCAGAACCAACTCTTAGGAACTGAGTCCTTCTTAAGAAGCTAAATGTTCCCCAACCAATCAAGAATTTCCATGAATTTTGTGGAACCCGAAGGATCCTTACCGTTTTCGCAAGAGCCGCCACTTATATCCTTATCATAAGCCTGATGAATGCAGTACGTATACGTCCATCCTATTTTTGAAGGCGTGTTTCGGTGGTTCCCACCTGTCTACGCCTGGGCCTTCCAAGAGGTTCTTTTCCTTCAAGTTTCCTCCCCAAACAAACCCTCTACATCTTCTCCCTTGTAGTGACATTCCACTCACCTCATCCTCCCTAATATGTAGTTCTTTAGGAGCTATCGATAGGAGAGTAAGGGTATAATTTGCACGTCGGCTTACACAGTGTTATTTCAAGTTCTCGCTAGTTACTAAGACCTCAGCAGAAGCTGCAGCTTTCCTAAACTTGTTGCAGTACGTCCAGAATCATGTCTCTTTCACCTCAGACCTTCGCTCGAAATTCATATTCGTATTTTTGACTTAGAAAAGTGGGGGTATTAACGGGATTTGACTTTGTCAGAGGGGGGTCCCAAGGTGTGCTTTTATGCACACCGTTGTTATCCTTCAGTGTGTAGGTAGAGTAAAGGCAGAAGAATTCTTGACCAAGCCAGTTTTTTTTCTACATTACAGAACTGATGAAGTTAAGTCTTGCACATACCAGCGTCATGTATTTTGTTTTGATACGGACTGTATATTTGCTGGTACTGGTGTTGTCTGCAACAACCGGCTTCTAGTTTCACATAGCAACAAACAATTTGCTGAGGAAGTGGAAAAATTTGTGTAAGACAAGTGACCAGCGTTCAACGGCTGTCTCGTAATTCGCCACGCAGGCATATAGGTATAACTCTACCTACATCCAAACTCCTCATGGTGTTGACAATCCATCCTTTTCTAACAAAAGGATGGACTGTCAACACCACGCCCCTGCAGCTGCACCCCCGGGAAAACGCCGCACGCATTTTAGAAAGGCTGGATGGTCATCGTCGCAAATGTACTTGTTTATTTATGCACTTATTTATTTATGGTTAATGAAAGGCCGTGTCAGTGCGTGTACTTGTGACTGGTAGATCTACTAGAGTGGAATCTATAAACAAGAATTCTATTCAGGAAGAAATTAAGAGCAGATTGAAGTCAGGGAATGCTTGCTATCATTAGGTGCAGAATCTTTTGTCTTCCAATTTGCTATCAAAAACTTAAAGATTAAGATACACAAAACTATAATTTTGCCTGTTGTTATGCATGAGTGTGAAACTTGTTCGCTTACATTGAGGGAAGGACGTAGGCTGAGGATGTCTGAGAGTAGGGTGCTGGGGAGAATATTTGGGCAGAAGAGGGACGAGGTGTTAGGGGAGTGGTGAATTCTACATAATTAGGAGCTGTACAGCTCAACAAATATTATTGTGGTGATCAAATCGAGAAGAATGAGATGGGCAGGGTATGTAACACGTTTGGGGGCGACGAAGGATGCAAACTATTTTTTTTTGTGGGGAAACCTTAGAGACCACTTGAAAGACCCAAGATTAGATGGGAAGATAATATTAAGATGGATCTTAAGGAAGTGGAATGGTGGAACATGAAGTGGATTGATCTGGCTCAGGATAGGGACAGGTAGTGGGCACTGTAAATGCGGTAATAAACCTTCGGGTTCCATAAAATGCGGGGAATTTCTTGACTGCCTTAAAACCGGCTAGCTTCTCAAGACGGACTCTGCTCCATAGAGCATGGAGTGTGGCGTAAACTAGAAGTGTATCCCGGGAGCTGGAGGTAGAATCCTATTGTAGACCGAGCGGAGTCTGATTGATGGATCCGTTAGGACACTTCAGGAATAAGTTCCAAGTCCACTTGTACAGTTTAACACAGTAGTAAGTTATATTTTAATGAAAATACTACAAAGTTGCAACTGATTAATTCTGAAGTGTACCAGAGGAGAGATCGCGGGAATGTCCGGCTGTGCTCCGAATACATTGGTTTTGTGTACGGCATTAGACAGGTGTCATGCGGTTAGTATAGATCGTATGGGGGGAGTCGTGGGTGTGGCCGTCTGAAGTTATTGGTCGAAACATACACTATTATCCGGATATTGCTTCGGGATCCCTCCGTCATAAAGATATCATAGATTCACACGTGTCGTTTTTCGCTCTGGACGC
>Ga0123353_10007468_pt1 | contig 14778 bp, 5 predicted proteins | sample TergutLab28metaG_3_FD_92763 | JGI IMG/M metagenome (GOLD analysis project Ga0123353, IMG submission 92763) | Labiotermes labralis P3 segment gut microbial communities from Petit-Saut dam, French Guiana - Lab288 P3 | ecosystem: Host-associated > Arthropoda: Insects > Digestive system > Gut ... | reverse complement strand
TGCCGTGGTTTTCTTCGTCCGTCACGACTTTAACGACAATGTACGGCTGCACGCAAATCGCCAGCGACAGGGCCGGTGATTGCAAAATTTCCGGCTCCCGGCTCTTGCGGTGGACGCTGATATAATCGCCGCTGTGGCCTTTGAGATATATCTCGATTTCGTCCCCGCCGGAGCGGTAACGGCCTTTCATATTGCTGAAAACGCCGCCCTCGCCGCTTGCGATGAACATGCGCTCGCCGTTGTTCGCCATGAGGGTTATCAGGGCCTCGGAGGTGGTATCGTCCGCAATGAGCGTCAGCGGATATCGTGGCTTGAAATTGTCATATTCCACTTGAATATCCGTCAACGCTTCGCGTTTTTCGTCCGTGCCGTCAAGGCTGTTTTCAGCGCGGTACAACGCCGCTTTCAAATCCTTGCGCCTTGCTTCGCTTCTGGATATTTCTTGCATATTCTCGGCATTATATGCATTCTGGAATTTCAGGAACGGCGCGATGATATGCCGTATGACTTCGCTTTTGCGTTCTGCGGGCGGGCTTATGACAACGGCGTAAATGCTCAGCTGCTCGATGTTTTTGTTGATGGAACGCACGTTGTATTTTTTCTGGAACACGGCCCCCAGCGCGCCCAGCACGAGAACGCAGGCCATTTCCGGCGCGGTCTGTGTGTACTCCGATATGCTGCGCGTGAAGTCGGCAAGCGTCTTTGGGAACGCCTCGAACGGGAACGGCGGCGGCACAATGATGTCAATGGGCTGTATCTCGCCCCAATTGGCGTATTCGCGCGGCGGGATGTAGCCGCTGTTTCCGGCTATCTTTTTCAGGTAAGCCTGCACGGCCTTTTCCCAGATGGTTTCGACCTCTTTTGCTGCAAGCGGCGGTTCGCACAGCTTCGATTGCTCCACAAATTCATGCCGGGATTTTTGGCAATCGCCGTATTTCTTTAGCATGGTAAAGGCGAACGCCGACATGGTGCTGTTGCGCTTGCCCGCCGGGATTTTTCCGGGCGTGGGCGGTTCTGCTTCGCCCGGCGGCGGCACGGCAACGTCCGCAAGGCCCTTGATGTGCTCTGCCAAGGTCTTTTCGCCCTCGAAATATTGCGCTTCGGCCTGCGGGTTCCCGAAGAAAAACCGCGCCGTGTCCGCGGCCTGCTTGTCGAAATACTCATACAGTTCTTTTGTGACGGCCTTTAACGCGCTGTATTCCCCGCCGTCCGTGATAGCGTCAACGGGAAAGTACACATGAAATTTCGGGCGCGGGGCCTTGTCGTTTTTTTCGCGCATGTGGTTGCGGCTCGTGACGGTGTAATACTCCACGTCCGGGAAGTCCGCGCGCAGCACGTCGTATGTAATCCAGTCGGCGGCGCGGTCGGTTTCGTCATTGTCGATGTCGAACATGACGCAATCGGACTTGATGAAATTCTCGTTTTTTCGCGTGTTGCCGCGATAAGCCGCCGCTACGTGGTCAAACGCGGCGGCGGCCTTTAGTTCTTTTATGCTGTTGATTTCCCGGCGGTGCTTGTACACGGTGTTGAGCGGTTCGCCGCATTTGTCGGAACAGTGCAAAGTGAATGTGCGCATGATTTTTCCCCCTATTGTGTGTTGAATTCTATCTCTGTGATTTCGCAATCACCGAAAATGCTGTCCGCGACTGGATGATTGATAACGCCAATCCTGCGAATGTGCTTCAATAGAAATTGCCGCTTTTCAACATCGCTGAAATTATGCCAATTCTCTTTGAACGCCTGCACAATTTCTTCTTTGGTCTTTGGCTCGATGCTGTGATTTTCTGCCGGTGTCAGGCGTTCAATTTCTGCTAACAGCTTCGCCCTTTCGCCGTCCAGCTGGATTTTTACATCGCGGTATTGCGGCAAGGGCAAAATATCCTCAATGTAAGAATCCAGCATCTCTTTTTCTTTCGCGTCCAGTGCGGTGATTTTAGCGCGCAAGGCTTCAATCCGTGCTGCTTTTTCTTGCTTCTCCTGTTCGTCTTTTTGCGCATCCGGAATTTCGAGGGGAATATTGGTGATGTATTCCATCACGCAACTTTCCACTTTCTGCGCCGTGACGCTTTTGGATTCGCAGGCCCCCACCACTTTCGCGGGGCAAACGAAGCTGTGCGTTTTCCGCGCCATGTGGGGTTTCATCCTCGTGCCGCACAGGCCGCAAAACACAACGCCAAGAAGGCAATTGCGCTCAACGCCGCGCTTTGTTGGCGTGGTACGCTTGTTTTTCTCCAAGAGCAGCTGCGTTTCGTCAAACAATTCCTTGCTGATAATCGCCTCGTGCTTGCCCTCAGCCTCAAAATACCGGTCGGGCTGCAACGTACCATAACGCACATTTCCAATGTGATTGGGGTTCGTCAGCAGCATATAAATCGTGCCGCTGTTCCAAATGCTGTTCAATTTTGTGGAGACTTTTTCGGCGTTCAGAGCCTTCGCAATGCCGTTGAGCGTCATGTTTTGATGTGTGTACATGTCGAAAACGCGGCGCACGGTGGTGGCCTCGGCCTTGTTGATTTTCTGGATTTTGTCCGTGCTGTCTTTGTCATAGCCAAACGAGGGAATGCCTGCGGCGATGGAATAGCCCTCACGGGCCTTGCGCTCCACGCCCAGCCGGACGCGTTCGCCGATGTTCTCGCGCTCGAATTCCGCGAAAATGCCGATGATTTTCAGGAACATGCGCCCGGACGCGGTGGACGTGTCGATGCTTTCCGTGAGGGAATTAAACGCGCAGTCGTATGTTTTGAACAAATCAATCAACTGCACCAAATCCGCCACGGAGCGCGTCATGCGGTCGAGCTTGAACACAAGCACGTTTTTGACATGACCGGCTTTCACATCGCCGATCATGCGGTTAATCGCCGGACGCTCCGTGATGTTTTTGCCCGAAATGCCCTCGTCGACGTACACGTCATAGATTGACCACCCCTTCGCGCTGACGTACGACTTCAATTTTTCCAGCTGCCCCCGGATAGAATAGCCCTCAAGGGCCTGCTCGTCGGTCGAAACACGGCAATAAATTCCAGTCTCCATAAAATAGTAGCCTCCCTGTCCATTTGTATTGGACGGAGAGGTTGTACTATTCTTTGGCTTTCCGTTTTGCGGTTGAAAATCTCAGTTGTTTTTTGCAGTCCATCCCCGCCAAACACCAGCGGTAAATCTGGCGCACAATTTCGGCAGCTTCTTCGTCAATCACCCAGCCTTTAGGGTTTTTCGGGTCGCGTTTGTAGCCATAAGGAATGTTCGTGGTGGTATGTTCTCCCGCCAGCCCCTTCGCGCGAAACACAGCGCGGATTTTCTTGCTGCAATCTCTGGCGTATAGCTCGTTCATGACATTCCGAAAGGGGGTCATGTCGTCTATGCCTCGTGCGCTGTCTACGTTGTCGTAGATAGCCACAAGGCGAACGTCCATGTCTTGGAATATTTCCATGAACAGCCCCACCCGGATATAATCCCGCCCAAAGCGGCTCATATCCTTCGTGACAAAGTTTTTGACTCTGCCTTCTTCCACAAGTGACATTGCCGCTTGGAAATCCTCCCGCTTGAATGTGGTGCCGGTAACATCGTCACCGACAAAAAAGATTGGGTTTGGCAGATGGTTTTCAATTGCGTATCTCCCCAGCATCTTTTTCTGGTTGACAATACTGTCGCTGTCGTCCTCTTTTTCTTTATCCTTGTCGCCTTTGGACAGGCGGCAATAGAGCACGGTAATCCAGTCCGGCAAAACCATGCCGTGTACGTAGTCTGGTATCTGTTGATGGTAAGGTGCGACTTGACCGTTATAGGTCGTGGCTGTTGGCTGTTTCATAAGGTCGTCTCCTTCCTTTGAAACCCCGCCAGCCAGAAGTGGCACGGACATTATACCGTCTGATGCCGGATTGTCCAATAGCTTTTCCGGCATTTTGTTAATCCGCATCGTTTTTCATTAAGCGATAGCCGTTAGTAAAAGCTATAACACTGGGAATGTCGATGCAAGCGTTTCCGGACCCTTTTATACATATAAGTATATAGGGGCTATCGCTGGTAGCGGCGCCGACTCGTCAATAGTTGATTGTTATTATCGCGACAACATTGCCGCTGGATTTGGTGCCTCGCTTTTAACGATGACTGTTACTAATTTAGTTTCGATAAATATGAATCAGCTTGGCGATACCGTTCGACACGCCCGCAGAAGTCAATGGTTACAGGGAAGTTGTGCGGGCCGGTGCTTTAGACGGCGTGACATTGCGCATGACGCTGACGTCCATCCATACCGGCACGTGGTGGGAATTGGTGATGTACTCCCGGTCCGTCACGTTTTCGATCAGGCCGAATTCCTCGCTCAGGGCCTTGGCATAGGTATGGCACAGGCTCTCGGCCGGTGTGGCGTAGCAGCTGAAGTTCAGAGTTTCCGCTTCGCCGGATGCAACGCAGAAATCATAAATATGTTTCACGACTTCCAGAGCAAAGGCATGTACATCCTCATCCTCCGCGTGGTTCTGCCCGAACAGCGCCTGGCACATCTCCGCGATGCCGATGTATCCCAGAGCCAGGGTGGAATGCCGCATGGCGGGCTCCACGCCGTTGTCCCCGCAGAGTGCTGCGTCCGCGACTGTGCCGTTCTTGTACATGAAGGGCGCGCAGCGGGCCGGCTGGGAGTAGATACGGGCGTATCGCTCCATGAGCGCCTGCTTTGCCAGGTCAAGAACCTCGTCGAGCTCGGCCCAAAAACCTTCCATGTCAGAGGCTGTCCCCCGGGGGCCATGGCGTAGGGCGATGCGCGGCAGGTTGATGGTCACCGGGCATACGTTGCCGCGGCCGATTTTGGAGTAGCCCAGGCCGTGGCGGTCGTAGCCGAGCATGGTGCGGCAACCCATGGTTGCCATCTCGGTATCCGGGTGCCCGTTTTCCTCGTTGCACAAAAAACCGCAGTTGACGACGTTGGGGTATATCCGTCTGCACAGGGATTTTTCCGACAGCAGGCGCAGATCGTAGTTGGGCGTGCCGGGCATATCGTTAATGCCGCGCTTGTATTTGAACACCGAAATCGGGAAGATGGGCGTCGTGCGGTGCTTCCCGATGCCAGCGATGCTGGCTTCCAGCAACCACTTCGTCACCAGTCGTCCCTCCGGGGAGGTATCCGTGCCGAAGTTGATAGAAGAAAACGGGAGCTGACTTCCTGCGCGGCTCTCCAGGGTATTCAGGTTGTGGTATAGCCCCTGCGCCGCTTGACGGCCCTCCCGTTCAAGCATCTCCATTGCGTATGCCTTGGCCCGCGGCCATTGATCCACAGCACTATCATCGACAGATATGCAGGAGTTGAAGTCAAGCAACGCCTCTGCGGGCGCACCCTCAACCCAGATGAGGCCGTCCGCCATGTGCTTGGCGAAGCTCTTTTTAACGTAGGGCGCCAGGTCGTAGTCGATGTGCGCCGAGGCGACGCCGCCGTATTGGATCTGGGACTGGCACTGGAAGATCACCGCGACCAGTTGACAGGCGGTCGGAAAGCTCTGGGCCGGCCGCACGCTGCCGTTGCGGGTCTCGAAGCCCTCGGCGAGCAGGCGCTGGAGGTCAACGAACAGGCAGTTGTGATCACCGATGGTGTATTCGCTCAGGTCATGGATGTAAATCCTGTGCTCCTTGTGCGCCCGGGCGACCTCCGGGGACATGTATCTCTCCAGGGCCAGTTCGCGATGGAGCGCGTTGGCCACCTCGAACTTCCTGCCGCCGAAGCTGAACTCGTCCACGTTGGCGTTGCTGTTGCGCACGCCGGCGCCGTCCAGAACCTCGACGACACGCCGGGAAAGAGCGGAGCGCTCCCTGCGACTGCGGGAGCGCTCTGCGCGGTATAGGATGTACCGTTTTGCTATGTCCGGCAGGTTCTCGTTGACGAGCCCCTGCTCCACCAGGTCCTGCACCTGTTCGACATCCAGTGTTTCTCTTGGATCCTGCTCGATGGACGACGCGATTCTTTCGGAGGGCTCGGGGGTGTAGGTATAGCCCTCCCTGTATGCCTGGTAGATGGCCGTTACCTAATCAAGCTTATTGAGCGGTACGAGCTAACCTGGTGGGACGCTGCGCCCGCGCTGAGGGAGCACATCGTCCAGGAGGGAGACACCCTCTGGGCGCTTGCGGCGAAGTACCTGGGAAGCGGCCAGCGCTGGACTGAAATCTAAAAACTCAACGGCGGTGTTGACCCGGGAAAACTGCGTAACGGTATGAACCTGATCATTCCTGAAAGCGAGGGCAACTCATGAAACTTTTAGGCGAGCTCTCCGCTGCGCAGCTGCTCATGACACTAGTCACGGCGGCTATGGGCTTCATGGTTTGGCGGCTGCAGCGGAAAATCCAGAAAAAAGACGAGGCGAAGGAACGGGCCGAGGCCGCGAAGCAGGCGGAGCTCGATCGCCAGAAGCGCGACGTGCAGCAGTACGAGCGCTTCATGATCCAGACGCAACGCACGCTGACGAAGCTCTGTGTGGCCACCGCCATCGCCGTGCGGGACGGGAAATCTAACGGCGAGATGACCGCCGCCCTCGAAATCATGGAGAAGGTAGCCCGGGAGCAGCGCGATTTCCTGGTGGACCAGGGGATCAATGGGCTGTTTTAGAAGGAGAAAAATGAATGGATAACAAAAAGAGCAGCGGCTTTTTTATGAAGGCCTGCCTTGTCATTGCCGCGCTGTGGTTGTTGAGCGTCGCGGTCATCGTGGTGTATTTCCATGCCATTGGGCGGCCCCTTGACCCGGTGGTCGCCGCGTTCCTGTTCTCGCCGGGCATCGGCGAACTGGGGTTCAACTCGCTGATCAAGACCGCGAAGGAAAAAGGCGGCGCGGAATCGGCGGAAACGGAAATAGCCGCGCTACGGGCTGAACTGGACGTGCTGAAGCCGAAACCGGCAAGACGCGCCGCCGCGCCCGCGCCGGAAGCAGCGAAAGTGCCCACTGCTGCCCGGGATCAGAAGCTAGTGCGGGCCATGCTAGAGCAGATGCTGCCCAGCCTCATCACAGATGCGGAGCGTACCTACGGAATCGACACCGGGCTGATGAAGCTCTCCTACGTGCTTGAAAAGGTGTACGCGAGACTGCCGGATGCCTATAAAATAACCTTCTCTCCCGACCAACTTGGTGGTATGGTGGATAAGGCCCTGGCGATTGCGAAGGAGCTTTGGCTGCGGAACCCCTCGCTGATTGGGAAACAAGACTAAATACATATGACCACACCGGCCTAACTCTTTGAGTTGAGTCAGTGTGGTTCCTGTATTGCTGAAAATCACCGGCGTGTACGACGCCTTCCTTGCTTCCACCAGCAGTGATTCATAAGTTTTATACGCGTAACTAGCATGATCTTTGCCTATGCAAATTGCCTGATAAAGGCGCTTGACACACCTTCTAAACCATGCTAGACTTTCACTAGAGGAAAGTTTATCCAATGAAAGCGCTATTTTTATTCCATCTTATACCCCGTATATGCCGCTTCTGGAGAGACGCAGACGAAGCACATGCCCGAAAGCAGTGGGGAAGAAAGGGAAGAAGCGGAAACTGAGGAGCAATGACCCAAACTTTTTTGAACATAACAGGAATGACTGTAATTACTAGCGTCACGAGATTAGCGTCGATTTGCACGAATAAAGTTGGTTGAATCTTTTGATATTTTTAGTGCAATTGTAGAAATTGACAGCAGGGATTGACAGACACAGCGGCTATATGCTAGAGTAAGCTAAATTATAGGTTTAAGCAACTCAAATCTCTGAGCATTGCATTATTTGGAAAAACAAGAAAAAAGGAGAAAACACTATGAAGAACCTCAAAAGAGCTGTATCCATCCTCCTGACAACTATTTTCTTATTCCAACTCATTCCTTCACCTGTATATGCCGCTTCTGAAAAGACGCAGATGAAGCGCATGTTGCAGTCCATAGAGCGCGCCCCCGACACTTGGGCGCAACCTACCGATATTACGCGGAATACCCCTAAAATAAATGACAGCGCACCCTCTGAGATCACGCCCATCATCGGCGAAATCATTGAGCTCCGTGACGAGAACACGAAGCATTTCCGGCACCAGGATGGCACATATACCGCCGCGATGTACGACGAGCCGGTGCACTTTCAGGATGAGGAAGGCCTGTGGCGGGAGGTCGACAACACCCTTTCGCTGGACGACAGCAAACGCAGCGCAACGGGTGAAGCGGCCTACGCGCCCGCGGCTTCTGCGCTGGATATCCGTATTCCGCAGGATTTCGGGAGCAATCAAAAACTCACTATTAGCAAAGATGGGTTCACCGTTGGCCTGGGCATCAAAGAGCAAGCCATTGATGCCGGAGTTGTGCGCGAAATTCCCGCTGAAGACGATGTAGAGCAAGCACAGGATGTAGCTGATGTGCCGGTTGCAGACGAAGTGCGAGATTCGATGGAGCCGCAAGTCGAGTCGCCTCTGGAAACGCAATCAGTTGAAGATGAACTGACAATAGAACAAAATTCTTCTGCCGAACCGGAGGAGGATGAAGAGCTTTTACCCGCCGAAGAAGCGTTGATTGTTCCCGAAGATCAGCCTGTATTGGAAGATCGAGCCGTACGCGAATCAATCGGCCTTTCGGCCATAAAAGCCGAAGTGATCAGCGAAATTGCCAGAACGCCCGACAAAACCCCTGAAAAAGCATATCGAACAGCAGTTGAAAAAGTTAAAGCCGCCAACGCGAAAATCATGGAGTTGGACAACCGGTCCTCCGGCGTGATCTATCGGGACATCTTCCCCGGCGCGGACCTGGAATACACCGTAACCAGCAGCAAAATCAAAGAAGCCATTGTCGTGAAAGAGCGGCAGGAAGACTATACATATGAATTCGAACTGTCTCTGGACGGCCTGATCCCCGTGCCGCAGGAGGACGGGTCGATCTATTTACTGAAAGACGCACAGGACGAAAAGCCCCTGTTTATCCTGGAAGCGCCGTATATGTTCGACGCTGCGGGCGAATACAGCACCGCGCTGAAGATGATCCTGGCCGGTGATGGCGCGCTGACGCTGACCGCCGACGCGGCGTGGATCAACGATGAAGAGCGCGAGTGGCCGGTAACGATTGACCCGACGATTGTGGCGACATCAGGCATCGTTGATTTCATGCTTGTTGGCAATGATTTCATGGCCGATATGAATTTGAGTCCTTATTACTTTGATTACTACTATGCAGGATTGCATCAACAGGGCTATAATTATCGCACTTACGTCAAATTCAACCTGCAGAATTTACCGGCAGGCAGCGTCGTGGCTGACGCGAAGTTTTTCATTTACATGTGGAATTATTACGATTGGGCCAGCGGAAACCCACTTGTTGTGTATGACGCTAACGCACCCTGGACCTCAGCGGGACCAAATGGAATTACCTGGAACACACAACCATTGCATAGCGAGATCAACGGCCCAAGAGGCAATCTGCAAATTGTTGATTTCCAGAAGACTTCAAGCTACCAAACAAATGATTTAGGCCATCTTTATTACACCTTTGATGTCACAAAAGCTGCGAAAAACTGGTATGAGAATGACAATAACAACGGTTTAATGATCACAACATATGATGAAACCAAGAGTACCATGGCCTCTTTCTATGCGCCATATACATTGGGCTACACCCCTGCCATGGTAGTCCAATACACCACCCCCATTGGCCTGGAGCCCTACTGGTCCTACGAAACCAAGGACCTGGGGCGCTCCGGTACGATTTTTGTCAATCATTTCAACGGCAATATGACCTGGGTTCACAATGATATCAGCATGACGGGCGAGCGCCTGCCCATCAATATTTCGCATGTGTATAACAGCAGCTATGAAAATGCTCCCGGTACTTACCTTGGTATGAAACTGGGCGCGGGATTCCGCTTGAACATCATGGAGCAGATGATAGCAATTCCAAATGGCAATTCCTTACGTGATCCCCGCTATTTAAAAGATGAAAATGGCATTAACCAAAAGGACGATGACGGCAATGATATTGATCTGGGCAGTTATCGCTATCAATACATCGATGGCGATGGAACAATGCATTATTTCAAACGGCAAAATGATAAAGTTACTATAGCGCATGAATACGATACGACACAAAAGCTTATCGATACAGCCTTTACGGTTCAACCTCCCTTCGATCCTCCATTCGTTTGCGCCTACATGCTAACTGATGCGCAAGATAACAAAAAGTATTACAACACCGATGGTTATCTGGCTATGATTGAAGACAACAACGGCAATAAGCAGACCATAAACTGGTTGGGGGGCCGCGTCACGCATGTGACCGATCCAGTCGAACGCAACGTTACGTTTGGCTATGACAGCAATGGCTATCTCACCTCCCTGACGGATCCGGCAGTGCGTACAACCAATTACACCTATAGCGGCGGCCAGCTGGCGACAATCACCTATCCCGATGGCAAACAGACGAAATTCAACACGATTGCGAACACAAACATCGAACAAATCCACGCAACTTCCGGCAACGTCGTCAACGTTGATTACATTGATCTGCCCTATAATTCGGGCAAACGGGTTCTCTCCGTGGCGGATCATATCTATGAAAACAACGTGTGGGTCCCGACGACCGGAAAATGGTTCTACTATACCTTCCATGTTGACGGGCAGTCCTCTGGCGAAACATTGGTGGAGGAGGGCTTCTATGACAAGGCAATCTCCGATTTCCTCCCAGGCCTGCAGAACATCTATTTCTTCGATTTTTATGGCCGCGTGACCAGCGTGACCAACCAATATGAACAGACCCGATTCCGTCAATACAATTCGCTTTCGGCCAATCCCTCGCGGGAAGAGCTCAATAGGTTCAACAAAATCCAGGAAAACTCCGAGCTGCAAACGATTGCCCGGAATCTATTGAATAACCATGGCTTCGAGCATGGCAGCGCCTACTGGGCCTTGTCGCCCACGGCAAGCGTAAGCACAGATCACAGCAGCCGCGGAGATAAGTCTATTGAGATGACGAACGCCAGCACAGCCTGCTGGGAGCATGTTTTGCAGGGCTTCGACGGCATACCCGGTGAGACCTATACCCTTTCGGCGGATATCTACATCCCGGAACCCATGCAGGGCGCAGGCGGCGTAGTGCTGGGCATTGGGTATAGCGACCCAGCCATACCAATCACCAACTGGGCACACCCGTACGGGCAGCCAATCAAATCGACGAATGGATGGGAACGTCACAGCTTTACGTATACAATTCCAACAACCGCGATCGGGAATTACCTTGCTGTGGTCACGCAAAATCACGCTGCCGGCACGTTCTATATCGACAACGTGCAATTGGAGAAGAGCGGCGGCGCGCGGTACTACAACTTGGTTGAAAACAGCGATTTTTCCAACGCGCAGGGTGCTGCAAGCACTCCAACGGGCATGGCTCCCTTCGCCTGGAGCACGAGCCCGAACTTCGTTTTATCCGCCGACGAGGGCGTCTATACGGATGATGGACGCAATTTGTTTAAAATGGCCGGCGATCCCTCGGTGGAAAAGTGGGTTGGGCAGGAGGTCCCGCTCAGCGCGAAGGCAGGCGAAACCGTGATCTTTGGCGGCAAGGCGGCGGGGTTCCCCGCGGTAAAGCCGGACTACGCGTATAGCTGGGGTGTTTACGCGGTCCCCTATGATGAGTTTGGGAATCCCCATCTGGACGAAAACAACGATCCCATCACCCTTTTTGTCCCCTTCGACGACACGGTGTCCCATCACGACCAGACGGTTGCCACATCCTATACCCTGGAGCAGGATTGCCACAAGTTTGGGATTTACTTTCTATATTACAAACAGATCAATTACGCCGCGTTCAGCGACGCGTTTGTCTATGTGGGGAACTACGGGGATTCGTATGAGTACGATACTGATGGCCGCCTGGAAAGCGTCGGCAACGATATCGGCGATTCCGTTGAATTCTCCTATAATGACGACACCAACGACATTGAGAGAATCGAGCAGAAACAGTGCGGCATTATCACCAACACCATGGATATTGAGTATTACGATGACAATAAACACAACATAAAAACTGTCACTGACAAAACTGACGTTAAGACTTCTTATACGTATACCCCCAACGGCCAGGTGAGCAGCAAAACCATCACGAAAGATAACTTCGAAACCACAGAGACCATGACCTACCACCAAAATGGCAATTACTTGGCCAGCTATACCGACGCGCGGGAGAAAACCTCCACCTACACCTACGACCTGGTAAAAGGCCTCCGGCTCAGCGCGACGGACCCCAACGGCAACACGATTTCTTACACATATAACCCACTGACAGATGAGCTGACGTCGACCACCGGGAAGCCAGATTCCTCTTCTTCCGCGACTGTTAAGACGGACATAACAACCCATAACCAGATGCTGAAGACGATCACGCGCAACAGCACGACGTATTCGTATGACTATGACGCGCAGAATCGTGTCACGGCGGCCAAGGTGGGGAATCAGGCGCTTGTAGAGAATGCCTACGACAGCCGCCAGCGGCTGGAATCGCAGACCTATGCCCCCGGCACGATCCATGAGTCGGTCTACACGCCCTTGTACGACGAGCGAGATCGTTTGAGCGGCGAAAAGTGGAAAGACAGTCCGACGTCAAATGAATACCCAACAGCGCAATATTTCTACAATGAAAATGACAGGCTGTCGCAGGTTGTGGATTTTACTTCAAATACAGATGTAACCACCAAATATGGCTACAGCTTTGATGGATTGCTGGAAAGTATCACCGGCAGCGACGGTACACAGACAAAGCTCGGCTACGACATAAAAGGCTATGTGAGCAGCTTGGCATTCGCGCAAAGCGGCGCTACGCTTCACGATGCGTGGTACAGTTACGACAATCAGGGCAGGCCGACGAAAGCCTCGTTGTTCTCGCTCGACGGCGCGAGTTTGGCGTATGACTATGATGAAATGGGCCGCCTGACCGGGCGCTCGCTGAATGGGCTTTCGACGACGCTGGAGTACATCGAGGGGCTGAATGGCAATGAGACCGACATGGTGTCCCAGTACACAAACGAGGACATCGAAACGGGCATTTTGCAGCAATATGATTATGAATATGACAATAACGGCAACATCGTGACAATCAAAGAAGGCGGTGCACTGAGGGCAACCTACACTTACGACGGTCTCAATCGCCTGATCCGTGAAGACAACGCTTGGGTAAACCAATCGTATGCCTACGCCTACGACGTGGGCGGCAACCTTATCTCGGTGAAAACCCACGCATACACCACCGGCACGCTGGGCACGGCCACCGCGACAGATTCCTATACCTACGGCAACGCCAATTGGACCGACCAACTGACCTCCTTCAATGGCAAACCCATCTCCTACGACCCGCTGGGCAACCCCGAGACTTATGACGGTAAAACGTTCACTTGGCAGAGGGGCCGCCAACTGTCGGAGATCACCGATGACACAAATGACATAAGCTACACCTACGACGCGGCGGGCCGGCGCACCAGCAAAACCGTGGGCGGCGTGACAACGACGTACATCTATTCAGGCAATACGCTCATGCGCCAGAGCGACGGGACGGACACCCTTGATTTCCAATACGACGCAAGCGGCACGGCAGTCGGTTTCAATCACAATGGCACGCCGTATTTCTACCTGCGCAACCTGCAGGGGGATGTCATCGGCATCACAGACGCGGCGGGTACGGTTGTAGCGGAATACAGGTACGATGCCTGGGGAAACCCGATAGAAATATACGCGAATACGCTAACATTCGCCCCCAACGGCGGTTCCGGCGCCATGGCAAACACAAGCGTAAAAAATACTGTAGCAGCCCCCTTGCCTGCCAACGCGTTCACCCGCGTTGCTTGCCAGTTCACCGGCTGGACAGCAAAACGCGCTTCTGACAACAAGCTTTTATACGTGAATGGCTCCACTGAAAACTGGTATTTGGAAAACCAGCAGCCGTCCGGCTATGCCCTAAAAGTATTCGCGGACGAGGCAACGGTTTCAGTGCTGTCCGAGGTGAACGGCGACACAATTACGATGGCAGCGCAGTGGTCGCAAAGCAGCATAGCGTATACGATAGCGTACGCCGCCAACGGTGGTTTCGGCAGCATGGCAAACACAAGCGCGTCCTATTGGACCTCTGTTGCTTTGCGCGCGAATGCGTTTAGCCGCACAGCATATCATTTCGCAGGCTGGACCGCAAAGCGCGCTTCGGACAACAAGCTTTTGTACGTGAATGGTTCCACAGAGGATTGGTACACGCAAGGCCAGCAGCCGTCCGGCTATGCGCTGAAAGTATTCGCTGACCAGGCCACGGTTTCAGCGCTTTCCCCTGTGAACGGCGACACAATTACAATGGCAGCGCAGTGGTCGCAGATCAGCATAGCGTATACTATAGCGTACGCCGCCAACGGCGGCTCCGGCAGCATGGCGAACACAAACGCGGCCTATTGGACGGCTGTCGCTCTGCTTGCCAACACATTCACCCGCGCAAACCATCAATTCAACGGCTGGACCGCGCACCGCGCTTCCGACAACAAGTGGTTATACAGAAATAGCTCCATGGAGAACTGGTATCCGGAAGGCCAGCAGCCGACCGGCTTTAGTCTGAAACGATTTGCGAACCAGGCAAGCGTTTCGGCACTTTCCTTGGTGGATGGCGACACGATTACGATGTACGCGCAGTGGCTGCCGGTGTATACGCTAGCGTATAACGCCAACGGCGGGACCGGCAGCATGGCAAATACCACGGCGCTGATTGGCGCTGCCGCGGCTTTGCGCGCGAACGAATTCACCCGTCTGGGATACGTCATGGACGGATGGGC
>Ga0123353_10007467_pt1 | contig 14778 bp, 16 predicted proteins | sample TergutLab28metaG_3_FD_92763 | JGI IMG/M metagenome (GOLD analysis project Ga0123353, IMG submission 92763) | Labiotermes labralis P3 segment gut microbial communities from Petit-Saut dam, French Guiana - Lab288 P3 | ecosystem: Host-associated > Arthropoda: Insects > Digestive system > Gut ... | reverse complement strand
TTTTACGTTTGGATTATCCGAATTTCAACAGCAAGAAATAATATTTTTCAAGGTGTAAGTATTGACAAATACACTGATTAGATGTAATATAATAGAGATAGAAGAGGATTACCGCTTTTCTAGTGGCGGCAATCCCCTGGGGGTCCGCCTAAACCGAAAAGTTTAGGCGGCGGTGTTTTTATTTCTTATTCTTTAGTAAGAATAAACCTAACACCCCTATTATTACTAAGCTATACTGAAACAGTTCACTATATGTAACCATAGTGATCACCTGCCCTTCGCCTAAAGCCAAAGCCCTTTTTGAAGTGCAGGGAATCAACCGCCAAACGGTAATCCATAGGTAGTATAATAACATAATGACGAGCAAAAAACAAGAAAATATGTAAATAAATTACAAATATTTTCTTGCATTTTTTTTAGATTTTGATTGACAAATTAGACATAAACAAGTAATATAGTATTTGCATTGCATATGCGGTTATGGCGGAATTGGCAGACGCGTACGGTTCAGGTCCGTATAAAAGCAATTTTGTGGAGGTTCGAGTCCTCTTAACCGCACCAAATCCCGAAAATCCGAGCCCTCCCCGAATCGAACAGATAGGGGGGGCTCGGATTTTCTTTGCACCTCTTTCCTCCAAAGACAGATTTGTTCTTAAAAAGTCTTGATATACAACTTGGGAAAATGTACAATGATTTTACAAAATTAAACGCGGAAAGACCTTTCCTTCAGGTAAATTCAAAGAATTATATCGAAAGCTAAATGATGTTCGTAAATTGCAACATGAAGGGTAAAGATAATAATGAGAATTAAAATTACAAAAGCAAAATTGGAAGACATGGAAGATATATTACAGCTTCAATATGTCGCATACTACAGCGAAGCGTTAATCCACGACGATTTTACGATTCAACCTCTCAGACAAACATTGGATGAGCTTGTTGAGGAATATCACAAGGGCGTAATACTTAAGGCGGAACTGGACGGCGAAATCATCGGTTCGGTGAGGGCATACGCAGACGGCGATACTGTGTATATCGGGAAATTGATGGTACATCCCGACTATCAAGACAAAGGATTGGGGAAACGTCTGCTCGAGGCGATTGAAGAAAAACTTCATCGCAAAAGGTTTGAACTTTTCACCAGTGGCAAAAGCGCCAAGAATTTGCACTTATATGAAAAGGCAAAGTATGTTCGCTTCCGTGAGGAAACCAATGAAGCTGGAATCAGGTTTGTCTACTTACAAAAGCGATATGATGACGGCACAAATATAGCTTTGGGGATTAGCTTTGGTATGATGGCTGGTGTTGTGGTTGGCATGCGGACTGATAATACCGGTCTTTGGCTTCCAATCGGAATATGTATTGGTATTACCGTCGGCGCCGCATTTGGGCGAAAACCCAAACCGCCGATGAAATAACGAATTGAGCGACGTTTACAAGGCTGAGGAATGAAAATGGAGTACATAAAACGACAACGCCCTATATTTTTGGCTTGCGGTCTGGTTAGTGGTTAATCAATAACCAAGCGTAATCCTGCCGACAATCCACCATAGCGTCAACAAATACGTTATTCCCGATAATTTGAAAGAGTAGCATGTAGTGCTTTTCAAAAATTAGCTTTCTATATTTGTGCGCGGGAACAATCGGGCCATTAAGCCATGGGCAACGTTCCGGCATAATTTCCAGAGTTTTCGCTTGTGCCTCAAATTCTTTTGTCAGTTGTTCTGCTGCCGTTTCGTTGACCTGTGCTAGAAAACGAGCATGGTGAATAAGCATTTCGACTGCTGGGTCCTGGATGGTGACTTTATATTGTCTAATCTCGTTTGGCATCGGTGACCTCCCGGATGGCCTCGCGCATCTTTTGAGCCACTTCCTCAATCGAATGGCTAGGCTTGCCGGTAATCCTATCTTCTTCCGAACGCAACAGCGTTTCTCGCAGTTTAAGCATACTCTCACGACGAGCGAAAGTCTCCAAATCCATCACCACCAAGTCACCGCTGCCGTTTTTAGTCAGGAAAACAGGCTCCCCGGTACGTTTGCAGAGTTCAGATATTTCGTTATAGTTTTTACGGATAGCCGCAGACGGGTGAATGTTTATCATCTGAAAAACCTCCTAAAAAGAGCAATCTTGTACTCATATTATATGCTTATTATACGCTTTTATTCGTTGTCTGTAAAGTTTTATCGCCGGACATTTTTCATATATACAGTTATCGCCGCCTACGCTATCACTGTTTTTGTTAAAAAAATATAAAAAAATTTCAAAAAGAGTGCAGCCGTTTCTTCCCGCGAGCATCTACATAGATAGAGAAAAAATTGACATCCCTTTGTTGAATCACGGTAACAAGTTAATTATGTGATGCAGAAAAGATGTAGAAATTTAGAAAGGGAGTTTTTTATGCTTACGATACAATTTGATAATACTACGCATACGCTTAGACTGAGCCTATAGGGCAGGTCTGGACCGAATGAGACGAGGAGTGGTGCGGAAGGCCAGGACAAATTCGACCTGACGCATACTTATGACGGCCTGAACAGGCTGACGCTCACGACAGGGCGCTACAGATAGCGCACACCGACAGCCTTGTCAGTCGCCGTTATTGGAAACACATCATCAGCCATACAGACAATACAACCCTCACCCCGTTTCATATCGGGGATTTTGTCAAGCTGCTTGAACGCGGCAATATCGCGCTTATCACAGTTGATGTGTTTCTTTATTTCAATGGGATAAAGAACGCCGTTGCGTTTGATTAGCAAATCGATTTCGTTGCCGTCTTTATCGCGAAAAAAATAGAAATTCATGTTTGGCGTTACGCCGTTTGAATTAGCCCAGGACTTTATAATCTCAACCATCACAAAGGTTTCAAACATCGCTCCCGCCATTACTCCGTTTTGCAAAACTTGTGCGTTATCCCAACCGATCAAATAGCTTGCAAGCCCCGTATCCATGAAATAGGTCTTTGGCGTTTTAATCAGTCTTTTCAGAACATTATTGTGGTACGGCTTCAAAACATACACAATGTTTGACGCGACTAAAATCGAAAGCCATTTTTCGGCGGTTTGCCGACTGACACCGACATCCTTTGCCACATCGGCAATATTGAGCAGCTGCGCTGTCCGCGCCGCCATCGCGACCATAAATTTTTCAAATTGCAACAGATCACCGACTTGTCCCAGTTTCGAAACATCACGGTCAAGATAGGTTCGGACATAGCTTGAATAAAACCGTGACCACTCTGTTCCGCTTTCCACGATTTCAGGGAAGAAACCGCGCCAAATGTGCTCCCACACCTCATTATACTTTAACGGTTTGGGATTACGCTTTTTCATATACTCCAGAGTTGGCATAAACTCCTCATGAAAACTATCACCGAGAATCTCACGAATAGAAAGTCCGTAAAGGTCTATTAAATTGATCCGGCCAGCCAGACTCTCAGTCATATTAGACATCATTTCATAACGCTGAGATCCAGACAGCACAAACGCGCCTTTTGCGCCCGTCTTGTCAATATAAATTTTGATATATGGGAAAAGTGAAGGAGCGTATTGAATCTCGTCAACAAAAACCGGAGGTTCAAAGTGCTCGAAAAATTCTTCCGGCTGATTAAGCGCAAGCCTGAGCAATCTGCTTTCATCTAACGTTAATTCTTTATGTTCTGTAAACAGGGTTTTTAGCACGGTCGATTTTCCTACCTGCCTTGCCCCAGTCACGCAAAGCGCGCCCTTTTCGTTAATTGCTGATTTTAACACTTCTTCAATATGCCGTTTGATATACATAACAGCCCTCCTTTCGGCTAATTTAAAACTGTTATTTGATTATAGCCAATATTTTGCTGAAAATCAAGAAAAAATTCACACAGGCGCGATTTCGCAATTGTGTCACAAGTCCGAGGAACCTATTTATATTACCAAAAATGGCTATGGTGATATGGTTATCATGAGTATGAAAACGTATGAAGAGAAAATGTATATGTTGGATGTATACCATAAATTGAACGAGTCAGAAGCTGATGTTGCTGCTGGACGAACCAAGAATGCAAAGGAATCTTTAAAACGAATTAAGGAAAAACATGATGTATAGATTGGACGTTTCTGAGCATGCTGAAAATGATTTGGATAAAATCATTTCGTATATCGTGGAGGAATTGGCAGCACCTCAAGCTGCCGCTTCTTTTACCGATGAGGTTTATATGTGCTATGAACGACTGGAAAGCAACCCTTTTATATACGAGGAATGGAATAAGGCGTCTAAACAAAAAGAGCAGCGTAAGAAAAAGATACGCTGCTCTTTTTTACTGGAGTTGGATTAGCACCCAGTTGATTTTCATACATATATATGATGTATATGTGTGAAGGTGAGGTGAGATCGTTATGGCAGGTGTGTTTACCATATTGTGGCGTCAGATTACCGCCTCACAAATCCCCTTTCCTTCATCAGATGCTTTGACCGGAACAAATCTTGCAAGCGGTACGGTCGTCAACCAAACGGTTGGAAGATATCTCAATAATCCGTTATTTGCCGGCATTACTTTTTCCACCACTGGTTCTGGCGGGAACGCGCGAATGCAAATATGCTTCGGGCCAGAGCAGGAAGGGAAAAAAGTAAAGCTCTATATTACCTTCTCTAACACAGTCTATGAATTTGAAGTTCAAATATGGGGTGAAGGTTGTTGGACGTTACAAAATCCCGGCAGTGGCCCTGCCACACCTAACTCAATATTTTTTGGGAACCCTGTCCCTATATTTGAAGATTTTGAACCGGGCGAAAGTGATCCGGCCCATCCGCCGCCAACGCATAATCCCTTTATCCCCTGGTTGTTAGTCAATATTCAAGGGGGGGTCACTGCGTGTGCGCTGACGGATATAATCAGGGTTACGGTCAACCCGATAGATTCTGTTGCAATTGAGTCTGCAACCGTCTATAAAGATGGCCAGCCTACAGGCTTAACCCTTACCCAGCTCCAAGCTGGCGTCACATTCACGGATCCCGGCGACTATGAAGTCCGGATTGTTTATCAATACTTGGGCGACGGAACCAGTCAAAACCCTCCGGGCCCTCCCGGTGAGATTTTAACGCGGGACTTTACGATATCTACGACCCCGTTTCCGGTCATGCAAAGACAGAGCCGTGTATACGGATACGTCGTTCCTTATGAGCCAATGTTGTTCGATGATGCACTTGTGGATAATGGCGCCATTGAATATAACGAAATTAATGGGGAGTTTACACTTCGTTTTTGCGGCGATTATTTCATTAAGTGGTTTATCTGTGGTGAAGAAGGATTGACAACAGATGGGGTGGATTTTGCGATTGCCGTTAATGGCGTGGCTGATTTAATCGGATCTGCTGACGCGAGGATATCACCTACTGTTGGGTTTACGATTATAAGGGTGGATGGCGTGCCTCCCAGGATTCAATTAATGAGTGTATCCGATGGTATTGTTGAATTATCGAGGATGACACAAGTGAAAGCGGGGATTGTCATCTTCACGATTGGAGAGGAGACGCCAATTTAGAACAAAAATCACCTTATGTAAAGGAGGAATAAAATGGCAGTTACTTACTTGCAATTGGAGAGATTATTACCAGTTGGTGAGGTTGTTATTGTCAATGCTAATGCACCCCTCGTATTTGATACGATTGTGTCAAGCAACGGTTTAGGGACTCAGATCGATTATGATACGGAAACAGGTATTATCACGTTCAACCAAGAAGGATATCATTACATCGATTGGTTCGTCGCGCCGCAATCCGGACTGACAACCGATGGAAGTAATTGGGCGATTCAGACTTCCATTAGTGGACTCAACCTTATAGGCAGCAGCCATACGAAGGTGGCTATAACGACTGGATTTGCTATTTTTAATACGCAATCAGGCGAAACGGCCAAGCTGGTCAACGTCTCTGACGGCCCTATACATTTGTCCCAAGCTGTAAAATCCAAAGCCGGTCTTGTCGTCTACGGTGTAGGCGTTGTTAATCTGGCGCCTGGATAGGCTAATTTGCCTACGAACATTCTTCTTCCATTAGAAAGTAATCAATGCCGACGCCGGTAAGCGAGCTTAGGTGGCCTGTTACAATTTTACAGGATGCCGGGGTGTGAAACACGCTGCCGCGCTGTGGGGCGATGAGTGATATATCCAGTCCGTCTATCTGCTTCAGCGCGAAACGCAAAGCTTTTGTCGACGTCATGACGTACCTGTGGAAATCCCATACGCCGATTATCTCGCACGGTTTTCCCGTGATGGGACAAATACGCTCAGGAGTGCAGTCCGCGCACTTTTCAAAGATCGAAGAATAAAGGTTCCAGTTGGTATCATAACTACCAAAGAGATCGCTGCTGAATAATACTTTCGTTTTTGAATCGTATGTAACGAAGCTTCCTGGCGAATGGGAATATGGAGTCTGTATGAATAAGAGCTCTCTGCCGCTTGCGAAACGATAACGGAATCCTAAGTCTTCAATGCAATCTTTTGATGATTTTGGCGAGCAGCAATTGATAAAGATATGATTCTCCTTGTGGGAGACAATCCTTAATCCGTTGTTTCTGATTAATGCTTTCATGTGTGGGATGTTGCCGCACAGATCAGGGTCATCATGCTGATAGATGACCCGTTTGATATTTCTGGGATCAGTTCCGGTGCGCATGATTTTCAACATAACTGTGCTAAAATCATTCCGGCTGCCACCATCGATCAGCACGGCTTCGTTGTTATCCACGATCAGATAAGGATTGCAGTGAAAATGGGCTTGTTCATCAACAAAGCCTACCCAGTATATACCGTCTGCTATTTCAAGGTAATCGCTATAGTTCAAGTTTTTGTCTTGCATATTTCCATCCTCTTTTGTTATTTTTTCAATCAAAGATATAATATGACATTTGAAAACTTATTATGCTTTTTCCTTTGAACCTTTTTTCACAAAGCCTAAACAGGCAGTGCCGGTGGTTTCTAATACGGTAGCCGATGGCAGATTTGCCGATTTAAAGCCATACAAACTACAAGCCCTGGGGAACTGTGTATCCCAGGTGACCGTAAAATATATGCACTGAAAACAATTTACTTTATTGTCATTATTCGCGTTCATTTCTCGTGCTCCACTTCGGCGTTTAGCCTATTCCTGATCCAAATCGGCTTCGATTAAACCCTCATGGATCAGGTTCCTGAACATTTTTTGGCTGCCCAAAAGCCATACTTTGTCGCCGGGCATGAGGATGGTCTGTATATCAGGGTAGACAATAGGGTAGATGTCGCGTTGTATGCCGACGACCAGGCAATTCCATTTTTTACGGATGCCAGAGTTTTTAACACTTTTTCCCGCAAAACGTGAATCCTTAGAAACATCAAGGGCAAAGCAAAGCAATTGCCTCTCTTCATGGTCATAATCCTGATCAGCGATAAAATTGCGCAATGTATCAATGGGTGTATGTTCAATGGCCGCGAGGTGGCACGTGTCGATTGTTTGATGAAAGCTTTCGATCTGCGCCTTCTTGCCTAGCATGACAAGGGTATCCCCGTCATGTAATTTATGGGTGTTGTCCGGGATGTTTATGTATTTTCTTCCGGAAATAATCTTTATCACATTGATGTTGTGGAATTTTCTCCATACCAAATCGGCGAGCTCAGGGTCCGCGTTTGCAAGGAAACGACGGAGTTTGCTAGCCGCGCTGCATTCGGCGGAGGAAAGTACATAGCGGTATTGAGCCACCCATAACTCATCGGTAAGCCAACTCTCAATCGATTCACCTTTTTCATTTAACGCCCATTCGGTCAATTGCTTTTCATTAAAGTTGGCGAGAAAGTGCGCTTCTATATGAAGGTATCTGCCTAGAAGAGGGTCAAAACGGGAGAGCAGTATGATAATCAGCAATGCCGGCAGCACAAGCCATAAAAGCGGAACTTCCACAAACCGGTTTATTGTGAGCGTAACAAGGAAAATTGATACGGCGACACGAATAAAAATGAAGAAATGCATCGGTAAGCGGTTAGTTTTGTTCCGTATCAAAAGCAAGGTAAGCTCTTTGTTGCGTTGGTACAGCAAAACTCGTATAAACGGCGCCATCATAAGCAAAGTAATTACCAGACAGAGCCACTTGCCGCCGCTGCCCGGCATAAAGCCTTCAATAAACGGAGCGGCAAACAGTACGCTGCCCTGCATAATGCCTATGATCACAACCGTATAAATGAGAAACCCGGTAAAATACGTTTTAAGAAACTGCTTCCAGTGGTTGTCTTTTTCCTGTTCTGCCTGCGTATCAGACGTATAGCTGTCCAGCTTTTGATGGATCTTATTGGGCATCACTTTCGTAACGATGTTATAGATTGTTTCGGCGTGCTTTATGAAAAACGGCGTCGTAAACGTCGTGATAACCGATACGGAAACAATGACGGGGTACATAAAACTATCTGCCAGGTTAAGCGCGATAGCCAATTGAACAATGATAAAGGAAAATTCCCCGATTTGCGCAAGGCTTGCGCCGCAATAGATCGCGGTATGCAGCCTGTTGCCCGCGAAAAGGACGCCGAGCTGCGAAAAAAACAACTTGCCTACAATCGTAACAATCGTAACAAGCAGGATAGGCACTGCGTATTCGATAATTACGGCAGGGTCTACCAGCATCCCTACGGAAATAAAGAAAACTGAGCCGAACAAATCCTTGATAGGTTTGTTAAGATGCTCTATTTTCTCTGATTGTACAGTACCCGCCAGGATTGAGCCGGCGATGAACGCTCCGAGCGCCACCGAAAACCCTATGTGGGTAAAAATCCATACCATCCCGAAACAGACGCCGAGGGAAACGATCAAAAGCGTTTCATCATTCATCAGCCGGTTTGCTTTCCGAAGCAGTGTCGGGATGATGTAAATGCCAAGGAGCAGCCAAAGCACCAGGTAGAGTAAAAGCTGCGCGATCGTTATGGCAATAGTAGCGCCATCCGCGCCTTTACTGGCTGAGACCGTAGAAAAGAATACCATGACAAAAATGCCGATAATATCCTCTACGATCAGCCCACCGAATACCATCTCGGTAAATTTCTTGCCCTTGAGGTGCAGTTCCTCAAATGCCTTTATGATAATTGTCGTAGAAGACATGGACAGGACCGCACCTAAAATCAGGCTATCCGCCTTACCCCAGCCCATCGCCATTCCGATGCCAAAGCCGCACAAAAGCATCCCGCACACTTCGGTGGTCGCGAGAAGGATGGCTGTTTGCCCTACGTTTGCCAGCTTATGGAAGCTGAATTCAAGCCCCAGCGCGAACATGAGAATAATAACGCCTATTTCAGACCATATCATGATACTCTCGATTTCCATCACCGTAGGGATTAAGCGGAGGTTAGGGCCTATAAGGAAACCGGCCACGATATATCCGAGGACCAATGGTTGGTTTAATTTTTTAAATAATATTGTTGTAATTGCAGCCACTATTAATATAAGCGTCAAATCGGAAATTAAATTTGGAAGATGCATATAATAAACTCCTATAATTTATTGCTCAAGAAGTGCTATATATTTTAGCAATTCTTCTGCTTCATATTTAGCGATCAGGTATTCGGCGGCAACCGTTCGTACTGTCAGGACGTTAGAAAAGCATCTCAATAGACATTTCGAATTTCGCTTTCCACAATGCCTGCCCGTATAAATTCAGGGATTGCTGCATTCAGGCTATCTATCATCGGTGTATTGCTGTTTGACACGACGCTCATGGCGATTATACTTGCGGGAAAAACAGTCGCAGTAAGCCGTGCCCTGCGGATGTCATTGTACTCTTTGCATAACGGAAGCCCGTTCTCGCGGCTCAGATAGTCCACCATAGCCAGCAAATACAGACTTTCAGGATACCATCGTTTTTGATATAGCCTGCGGATTTCGCCAGACTCGAGAACGTCAATGATGAAATCGATATCGCCCATCCCTTTAACCTTGTGACAAATGTTACTCTTGAATATCTCAAATTCAGTGCGGCAGACCATCACGTCTTCAATTAACGTCTCCATAGAAACGTCAAGCGCTTTAGCAAGCCTATATGTCGTCATGTTTTTTTTCTTTAAAAGGTCATTGATAATCATGTGACATGCTCCCAACGATATAATTATAGGCTACCTATTTATTTTAGTCAAGCAAGAGCGTCAAGGCAATTCGTCTCGCCGCCTACGCTTTCACTGCGTGAGCAAGGAAGCTTAGAGGTGGGAGAATTCTTGCGAGATTTTATTAAAAAAAGCTAAAGTTTAATACAACGCGGCCGAAATATGTTATGTAAATAAAAAAGAAGCGACAAGCGTAACCAATCTTTAAGCGATATTTCTCCGTAAGACGTCGGGGCCGTCCACGGCTCTTGTGCACACGGCGTTTTGCGGTCAAATATATTTTAAATCTAAGAATAATCAGGGGGCCGGATGTAGTCCCCCCATAGTAAATGAAAGGAGTTTTATTATGATTATTCAACATAATATCGCGGCATTAAACTCATACCGCCAGTTGAGCGGAAACAATGCAGCATTATCCAAAAACCTTGAGAAATTATCCTCAGGCTACAGAATCAATAGAGCAGGCGATGACGCAGCAGGTCTCGCAATCTCAGAAAAAATGAGAGCACAGATCAAGGGTCTGGAAACAGCCCAGAAAAATGCGATGGACGGCATCTCATTGATCCAGACCGCAGAAGGCGCACTCACCGAAGTTCACGCAATGCTCAACCGTATGGTAGAACTTGCGACTCAGGCATCAAACGGCATCTATGACGATCAGATCGACCGCAAGGCCCTCGATCTCGAGTTCCAGCAGTTAAAAGATGAAATCGACCGTATTTCCAAAGCAACAAACTTCAACGGCAGGAATTTGCTCGATGGCTCGCTTGCGCTTAAAGGCACAATTAGTGCAGGTACAGATCTCGTATCGGCAGGAAAAATAGACAGTGAAGCTTTAAGTGTTGACAAGGGCGCTAAAGTAGCGGCTGTGGGCACGGAATACACCATTACTGATGTAGCCATGATAAATGACACTGGTGTTGCAGATGCTCTTGCCGCTTTTGACGATACCAATGCTACTACGACCGCCGCATCGCAAGATGCGATTAGTGCAGCACTCGCTAAGTTTTTCGGAATAGACGGGAGTGATTATGACTGGGATCTTAGTGCGATCGTGGATGATACAGGCGGCACAGCAATTTTTACAGCCATAGATAAAGGCTCAAATGACCCGAACATGAATAAGATAATCACGAAGGGTGACGACACCTATATAAGCTTAGCTTATGTCAGTGTTAAAGGTGCGGACGCTTACAACAAAGTGGACATAAATGTCAATGCTTTGGGTTCCGATAAAACCCTAATAGGCAAGACCATTGAAGTTAATGGGAAAACCTTTGTGTTCACGGGACAAGGCGACAAAGAATCCAACTCTACAAATCCTCAAGGTGTTTATGCTCCCGGAGAAAGGATAATTGACCCCGATAGCGATTATTTTGGCTATTACGCCATAGACATTTCTTCAATCCCAAGGGCAAACACGGGGACTAATACCGAAATACAAGATGCCGTTGCGGTAGCGATAGCTAAAGCTATAGGAAACGCTGAATTTGGTGGTAGCTATACTACGGCTGGGGTGATTGTTGCTGATACGACAATAGGTACTACCGCGACTGCTACAACCCCGATTATAGTTGTTAACGGTAAGGTGTCCCTTGACCCAGCTAAGTTTGGCGAAGCCACAGCAAAGAAAGTCTCCGGTGGATTGAACCTGCAAATTGGTGACACTGCGGATGACTACAACATCATCCAAGTTGGTGTAGATGATATGAGTTGCAAGGGCCTGGGCATTGCTGACCTTAATGTCGCTTCCTATGAGGCTGCGGTAGCCGCTGTCGGCAAAATCTCTGAGCAGGGCGACCCAGGCACCATCAAGGGAGCGATCAACATCGTATCCTTACAGAGAGCTACTCTCGGAGCGCTTCAGAACAGACTTGAGCACACCATCAACAACATCGGCGTAACGACCGAGAACTTAACGGCTGCTGAATCACGTATCCGTGATACAGATATGGCGAAAGAGATGATGGCATACACCAAGAACAACATTCTTGTTCAGGCGGCTCAGGCAATGCTTGCGCAGGCCAACATGATCCCACAGGGCGTACTCCAGTTACTCAGATAAAGCAGAATTGTAAATCAAAACCTTCAAACCGGCGGATTATCTTCGCCGGTTTTTCCATACAATGTAAGTATTTAATTCATCGAGGAGGATTACAAAATGAAACAAAGAGTTAAAGTTCTATTCGTCGTAGTAATGATTTTGGCACTGTTATTCTCCATGAATGTAACGAGTGCGTTTGCTGATGACATTGACCCTGAGTTTTTCTTTAGTGAAATTCAGCAGGTAGGGATAGGCTATATCCATACCACATTTTTAATGAAGGACGGCACAGTCTGGACATGCGGATTGGAAAGACCACTACCACAAACCTCAATTGTTACACCTGTTAAAGTACAAAACCTAACCGATGTGATATGTGTTGCAGCGGGACTCCAGAGCAGCCTTGCAGTCAAGTCGGATGGCAGTGTGTGGGAATGGAAGGAAAATACTTTACCTACTCAGATTGGTATTTCTGACGCAATCTACGCTGATATGAGACCGGCCAACGCGTCCAGCTCTTATCACGTCGTAAAGTCGGACGGAACTGTTTGGGCATGGGGATATAATTCCGCTGGCGAGCTTGGCGACGGTACTACGACGAATAGAAGTACCCCGGTTCAGGTAAAAGAAAACAGCACAACCCCATTAACCGATGTCCAGACTGTCGTGGTAGGAGATGCAGTTGGTACAGTTTTGTTCCTAAAGTCAGACGGTACGGTTTGGTCGTGCGGGAGTGGGGCCTATGGATTACTTGGCAGGACGGGGAACAATAAGTACGCGGAACAAATCAACGAACTTACTGGTATTGTAGATATTTCCGTAGGAAATAGCCATTGTTTGGCGTTAAAAAGCGATGGGACAATGTGGGCTTGGGGCTTTAACGACTATAGGCAACTTGGCGACGGAACAACAACCGCTAGGACAGCGCCCGTAATGGTAACAAACGGAATATCCAACATAAAAGCCGTCGGGGCAGGGTCGAGCACTAGTTACGCTCTAAAAACCGACGGTACAGTTTGGGCATGGGGAAACGACTATTCTCTTGGTATTAATGCTCCCTATCCAGGCAAAGCCTTATTAACCCCTGTTCAAATTAATAAACTTAGGAATATAAAATCCGTTACTACACAGAACAATAACAGTGTAGGGTCTTTAGCTATTGGGCATGACGGTTCGGTTTGGTGCTGGGGGACTTTTGGTGATAAAGGGCATGGTCTCACCAATAGTTCTATGCCCGTCAAAATCAACGAACCCACCCCATCGTCCGGACCCGTCGAGCCCTATCAGTTCAGCGCGGTTTTTGAGATTGATCAGGGCCAAATACGGTTTTTGGGTATGGAGCCTTTTGAGGGAGACGAAAACAACTTGGAATGGTTTTTAGACTTTCCATGGCCTCTCTTCATGGCTTCGCTTGTCCCGTTCATTACTATGGTGGGGATGAGATAGAATAAAGCGCTCCGTTAGGGGACTTTAGGGTCCCCTTCAGGGCTGCTTACTAACCTAACGGAAATGACCACCTGATTTTGCACGGGTATACTGATAGTGGACACATTTGCAACAAATCTGTAATAAAACTGCAATTGGCCAAATAATAGGTATATGATATAATATCTATTATGGATAACAAATATAGAAGAACTGAAACAACTGTATATTGCTGCAGATACCACATTATCTTTTGTCCGAAGTATAGGCGAAAAGTATTGACTGAACCTATTCAAGAGCGATTAAAAGAAGTCGTCTTATCAATGCAGGAAGCAAATAATTTTATCGTACTTGAAATGGAAGTTATGCCTGATCATATACATCTATTACTGGACATAGACCCAACGATCGGTGTTCAGACGATAGTATCCAGAATAAAAGGTAAAACATCAAATATATTAAACAAAGAATTTCCAGAGCTTCGACAGAAACTACCAACACTATGGACCCGAAGCAAATTTATTGCAACTGTTGGAAGCGTATCACTTAAAGTAGTTAAACAGTATATTGAAAATCAAAAAGGGAGGTGAACCATGACAAAGAATGAAAATATAAAGCAATCATTAAAAGAAACAAAAGAACGGCGTAAGACCGTTATCGAAAAAGGATTCAACATGCAAAAAAGAACATTGTTTTGAATAAGTATGTAAAAAGCAAAGAGGAGTGTGGTAACTTGAGAAAAGTAAATGCAGTTGAAGCGAGACAAAAGGAAAACGAAAAGAAAGAAGTAAAAATCGGAGGGGAACCCATCCGATTGTGCTTAAAACTGGAAAGCGATTGGCTGGACGAAGACGACCAACGTATATTAAGGAAATATGGCCGTTCATCAAACGGAAACACGATTGAGCGTGACATTCTCATCCCGCCTGACATGACTCTCCATAACCTTCATTATGCTATACAAAGGCTGTACGGCTGGCAAAACAGTCATTTGCATTCTTACAGGTTGCCGGAAGAAACATATAACAAGTTAACGAATAATACAGTATGTGGTTGGGGCAACTTAGTCGGCGTATTATTTCAGACTGTATATCCGGAGGATGTATGGCATATACGTTGCGGTGACGATGATTATGTATCAGGCAGTTTCAAGGCTTGGCTCAGAAAAAAATATACCGGGCCATATCGCTATTTGAATGTGTTCGAGCTTTACGACAGAG
>Ga0123353_10007466_pt1 | contig 14779 bp, 10 predicted proteins | sample TergutLab28metaG_3_FD_92763 | JGI IMG/M metagenome (GOLD analysis project Ga0123353, IMG submission 92763) | Labiotermes labralis P3 segment gut microbial communities from Petit-Saut dam, French Guiana - Lab288 P3 | ecosystem: Host-associated > Arthropoda: Insects > Digestive system > Gut ... | reverse complement strand
TCGTCAAATATTTGAGAAAAAATGGGAATACAATGAAGCAGTGCACCAGCCATTTATAGACTTCAAGAAATCTTATAATTCAATTAGGAGGGACGTCTTGTATAATATTTTCATTGAGTTTGGTAGCCCCACGAAACTGGTAAGGCTAATAAAAATGTGTTTGAATGAAACCTATAGCAGAGTTCGGGTAGGCAAACATCTGTCGCACATGTTTCCTATTAGGAATGATTTGAAACGAGCAAAAGTTTTATCGCCATTGCTTTTCCACTTTGATTTACAGTGTAGTAATGGAGCCAAAGCTATGACAGGAATATTGGCTGGCGCTGAAACATGAAATAAATGCAGCATACAACTACATCGGCAGCCATGTATTCGTAATTCAGAAAATTTCTCTAAACTGCGAAGTGTTAATTATGTGTGAACTCGGGCATTACAGTCAGTACTGTTAAAATTATGTGTATGAAACCACTGGCAGTCAGCACACAGCACTGCTTCTATGTACAAAAGACAAAATAACTGGATTTGTCATTGACTTAATACTCCCGGCCACACTGTCCTGGGGTCGACTCAGTTTCTAACTGAGAAGAGTACCACGGGCAAAGGCCGCCGGTGTGTAGGGCTGAAAACCTTGCCACATCTGCGCTCTGAATGTCTAGAAATCATGGGACCTTCAAACTCCTGGAGACCTAACGGTTTCTCCGGGCCTGTATAGGAGTAGCTTTACCTATAAATTTCATCTGGCTCATTGTTCAACAAACTTTTCGTAGTTACTCTGAGTTGTGCACATTGCAGATACTAGAATTTTTATGCAACTGAATAAAGTAATTCCGTATCTGAAAGAAAAGACTAAATAGTTTTAATTCTAAAGATAAAATAACAATTCACATCAGCGGCGCACATATTTAGATGTGACATGCTCTATCGTCGTAATGGGAAGGTTCGACGTTTGCCCTGTCTGCGCCGTTATTACGTTCAGAACAGTTAAAACGCAATTTACGGTCACACTAACTGCGGTTCCTATTCCCAAGGGTCACCAGTATCAGACAGTTCAGCATCACGTGAATGGCACAACAAGGAACCATTATCGTCCTATGCGTTAAATTCCAAAAGGAGACCGAAGGGCAAGCGAAAGTTGGGAGGATATTAGCAAGGGCAGGTAATCGAATAAATAAATTTCAGTCTCTCTCCTACATAGATAATTGAATAAAAATTCAAGCAAACGATTTATATCATAACAATTATGTTTGTAGCTTCTGAGTTAAAGGCTTATTTTAAACGAAAATGACGTAACAACGCTGTAAAATTAATTTTACAGTCAGAAAATTGTAAAGATAAAAAGACACTTTGTCAGTTCCTTCAAGCTGCAACAATTCTAAATTTTATTCAGGTGGTGTCCGATTAGGGTATCGGCTGGAACCCCAACAATCCTAGAAGTTTTACCCAATCATTCCACGTAAGTGCCGCGAGAGTACGTCCAATTAACACATGGCCGCTCCATTCAATTTAACTTCCAGTTCTTTATTCAGCAGTCACCCCATCATTCGATGTTAAAATATAGTCTGCAGGATTAACAGCGTCATGAAATAAGCCGCAAATAGGCCTACGTCTACGTCACTGATTAATTTCCTTCTATGCTGCAGCGTAACACATGACACACACCCATAGTCAGGCGCATTCTCAGCAGCGTACGACTTACACAATAAGACATGCTGCCACAACACCAAGTCAATATAAGGAAATTAATCAGTGAGTGTTCTTTAAAAATGTGACTTTAGCAAGGAACAGTGTAGCTCCCTGGAGATGATTTTAGGATCAAAACATGTTGGAGCGATTTTAAATGTTTTAATGTAAAAAATTTTATGTATGTGTATTAGTTGGCGTGCTAATTAAACGACTCTACGAAATGCACGGTGCAACGATAAAGACTATTACATCAATGCCATTTCAGGTACGAAACAAAGTCATGTTTGCATAACCGTACATAACCCATATTTAATTTATCACAGATATCTTTGAGACAACTGCATGACTTATGTTTTCTCAAAAATAACCTCCTTCTCTTTCATTCATACTGGGAAGCAAGTGCCAGCAAGTTTGAAAAACCCCTCGCCAGCCAACAGAATCGTATGCATGCCTATTGTTTCGCAGTATATGATAAAGGCGTGTTCTCTTCCCCACATATGTAAATCGGTTAATATTAAAATTCTTTTGCGGAGTATATTTCATGCATGTCCTTAATAATTCTCTTTATTCCTTCCTCAAACTCCATAATAAAGAAAACAATAAAGTAAATGTAAGAATATGTATCTGAGGGTATACTATCTCTCTTGGGGAAAATACTATAAAGACACTTTGAGCTGAATTTACGAGACTGAAGTCATAATGTGAAGGCTTTGCGACTATTCTACGTCTCCTTAACCAATAAAAGTTTCCAGTTCTCCATAATTCCCCTATAATAAGCATTTACTCATAAACATACGCGCCCTTCAGTCTATATATTCAACATAATCGTTTTCTTCATACATCTCCTATAACACTTAACTTCTTTCCTACCCCCCTTCCCACTCGACACCACTTCTACAATCTCTCTGTCCCCTCCTTTTTGCCATATATTCACCCTATCTATTATTATCCAACAATACATTCTTTCCCCTGTTGGCAAGAGATTTTCTTAAATTGCCAATTTTGAAGGAAACCATATTTCAGGCCAGGGATTTTTTTCCCTTCATTCTCTTGTATATTATGTCGCCCTTTCGTTCTCTCTCATGTCTGTCTTGTCTTCCTCGTACACTATCTGCCTGCGAGATTAACACAACACACAGGAAGGAACAACAAAGTGATGATTCTTTAAGACTTACAAAACGTGGATAAACCCAACGCACAATGCCCGAAACGCTGAGATAACGGATCCAACTAAATAAGTTATTTTTATTGTTATTTATTGTTTTCATTACTATTATTAGTTACCACCTTTATGCATGGCATTTACTATTGCATACCTGAAACAAACCATGTTTCTAGGGTATATACTTTTGCAGGAATTGTGTATTTACAATTTATGCTACATGCAATGGCATCTCCCGTATTACATGTTGTGTACTTTTACGTCAGTACTTCCCTAATATGTGTGCTATGCCCAATACAGTTGACTTTGTATTTTCTTGATTTCGCCCTTTTCCAATATGTTGCCCGGGTATTTTCTCAATAATTTTAAATGGTTCCATTTTCCTCTATTATTATTCGCATAACTTTTGTGTTTACATTCCACATGCGCTGTATTTCTCCTCTAAAGTCTTTATTCTCCTCAGTTCCTTTCTTAACCACTATTCTTTCTCCTTAAATTTCAACACCTATTAACATACATGTTTCCTTTTCATTATCACGGATGTCCGGTTTATTGTTAGGGATGGCTCCGTCGGTTTGCACATGTTAATCCATAACATAGTCACCTTAATTTCAGGACTTGTTTTACTTATATTGGTAAATGCTCACACCAGTCTTCATTGTATAATTTTATACCTATTTCCTTGTATACGTTTAAGTATAGTTGAGCACACACTCTATCATGTTTCTTTTATGTAATGTTCCTTTGTCAAAAATGGGCATGCTGATATTATTTGTCTACTGTCTCATTAAATTCTTGGTATAATCTGCATTTGCTATCTGTTTTTCTTTGTAATATTTTTGTTGCATGATATCGTGTGCAGCTAGTATTTCACTTTCAGGTTCTTCTTTCAGATCTCCCCTCGATAGCCACAGCAACGTGACTTCTTCACTGATAAGCTCTCTGTCCATACTTCTATACACTGACCATGAATGCCTTGGCTTTTCCAGCTTTCCTTTAAGCACTCTCCTAATCTGATATTTGTGTTTTGAATGCCTTCCTTTTTGTGTCACTGTTCTTATTTCATTGATTTAATTCTTCTGCAAATTTTGCTGCTGTTTTAATTGTTGAATTCATATTTGGTTGATTGCTTTCTTGGCTTGTAGTAACATTTACAAACCGGTTTTCTTTACATTTTGTGTTCAGATATTCTGCAATATTAATTATATTTGCTTTGTATGTCGCTTGTATTTGTAACAGGCCCCTTCCCCCTTCTTTCCTTTTTTACACGTAGTCTATCTACATCAGCTTCTGAGTAATGCATTTTATACATTGTTAGTACCAGTCTAGTTTTCCTGTCAAATTTTTTTATTTCTTCTAGTCCCCAATTAATGGTACCAAAATTGAATTTTAATACTGGAAAAGCTAATGCTCCAATTGTTGTAAATTTATTCTTGGAATTCAACTCAGAATTCAGCATCATTCTTAATCTACTGGTATATTCCTTATTCAATTTTCTGTCATTTGTTGTTGTTGTTGTATAAATTTACTTTCTTCAGTCCCTAGGTACTTGCAAGTATTTCCGTGTTCCAGCTATTGCATTTCTCTGTTGAGGTCCAGTATGAAGTTTTATGAGTAAACGTATTATTATTATTATTATTATTCAGGGCTAAGTCTCAGGCCTGTATCAATTTCCTTGTCTCCACATCTGAACCTCTTATTTTGTCACGTTATAATGGCTCGATTGTTGCTCTTTAACTATCAATTTTGTAGCCAACTTTCCTCTCTAAAAGAAGAAGAAACGATACTGTCCGTGTTTGTGTGTGTGTGTGTGTCTGTCTGTCTGTCTGTCCGTCTGTATGTTCAAGCCCGCGCCGCTGTCGTAACTTTTGAACAGGTGACAAATTTCCACGAAACCTCATTACAGGACTCTCTAAAACCGTAGATTTTATAACCTAAATCAATATTAACAACATGGCGAGCGCACGAACTTGTTAGGCGAGAGTAACTTTAAGGCCACTTACTTCCACGTCGTAAGCGGTTCTTCGGGCAGTACTTCGTTGAGGAATGTTAAACAAGGCAGCGGACGTGCAGAAATTTTCTTTAGCTTTCGGTTTGACGGGGTAAATAATGAGTCACTGGAGCCAGGCACGTAAAATTCAGTACGTAGATCGTAAGCATTCCTACACATTCAGTACAAAAGTATTCTGCAGACGGATGGGTAGAATAACTCACTTTACGGAATTCGTTCATACTGCCTTTTTCGAAGAAGTACATAAAGTTTCGAGGACTGAAGATGTTCCGTCCTCAAACATTACCACATTGCCTGCAAAATACTGCTTGTAAGTCAACAATTACAGTGATGGCGGGTGTGCGAAATTTGAGTCTAGAGTCCACAAATTTAACATATTAAGTTGTTTTTAAGTAACATTATCTTCACACAAATAAAATTAAACAGCAAAAAGTATTAATAAATTCTGTAATAACAGAAAAGAAGGCTTTCAATTCTGCTTGGAAATCTCTTGTTCATTTGTACCGAATTACGTGCAGAATTTATGGCAGGTTAAATGTAACAGTTATCAGTTCTCATTTAAATATGGTGTTGGGTACACAAATGGCCCATTCTAGTGAGAAATATATAAAGAAGTAACACGAGGTGTAATAGCCAAGACAAACTTGATTCCAAATTTAGCACTGTAAATATCAACGTTTCATATTTTTCCCATTACTCTCATTTGAGCCACTTTCTCCGTCCAACCGAAAGTGACTGAAATCGGATCACTGAAAAAATAATAATTAGTTCTACTTCTGAAAAGATAAATAATCTCCATCCTGTTTCAAATTAAAATCTAAGCAAATAAGGTGGTCTTCAACACGGCAGCGGGTTTTCTGTGCGAAAAAAGGAAAAACTGGAAAGAATTAGCAATACATAGAGTCAGAACATAAATAATAACGTTTATCAACTCTTACACATCGTTTTAGAATACATAAAATAAGTGCGCCTTTTGGAGAGGTGGCGTTTCAATCTGCCCGCATACCTCAACACTGAGACTTTTAGATGAATTTCGAAGAAATTTAGAATCTACCGGTCCACATTATAGGCTATATTTCTAGGAGAACTCGAATTTCATTTTTATTTGCAGATTATATAAAGTATTTTATAAGGAACCTCAATCGGATTTCGTTTACTTAGTTGATAATACTTCATGATACAAGTAATTAATATGTGTCAAAGTTAAAAGTAAAGCAACTGCTGTACAGGCCCTGAGGGTTTCAGAAGGATGAGGCTCCCAGAGTTCCGGAGAATCAGCACATGAAGGTAGTAAGGTTGCTGGCCCTACGCACTAGCCACCTTTACCCCCTAGGAAATATTCCTAGTACTTATTTCTGTTAAAGTTTGCGTCGACACCACGGCCATAGTCCGGCCATCGGCAATCAAACCCGCGACCTTCCGGCTTGTAGCGCAGTGCCTCAACCAACTGCACCACCGTGCCCCCTTTTATAGTTGTAAGTAACAAAATATCAGTTTCAAAGGTTACTGGAATAGTTTTTTAAATAACAAGGCTATTTCAACGAAATAAAAGGAAATATAGTGTAATAAAATATAGACCCTCTTCTTCGAGGGGTAAACATTTCTTAGGATAGCCTGTACTGTATATATATATATATATATATATTAGCTTATGCAAGTACACACACACACACACAACTACGCCAAACGTCCACACAGCGCACGCATGGACCAACCATACGTAAATATGTTTAATGTGACCAACACCAAGGTAACAAAATCCGAAGTACCTCCTACACGTCCGACCGCGAGCTTTCAGAACGTTTGGTATCATTAAAATTTATGGTGAGGAACTGCAATTCTTATGCCCATCAATAAATCTGAGAGTCATAAATTGTCGCTGTCGGGACTGCTTATTCAGTATTGTTTGTTCACAATTACTATACATATCTGGAGGCTGTCTCTTCCATCCACTACCTGAGTACGTCAGATGTCTTACTGCACACACACTAAGATTAATTCAATTAAATTCCATTACATACTCGTTTGTGTACGTGCTGGACTAATAGCCCAAGTCCAGTTACAAAGCCAGAACAAATACACAAATAATCACAAAAATATATAAAGATACAAAACAAGTGCAACAGAAGACGGAAAAAAAACCAAACACATAAAGAGCAAGATAATGTACATCAATTACTGTCTGTACAGCCCCATTAAGTTCCGCCAAGTCATATTACATTTTTGCTCAATGTAAGAGGCTTCTCAGCAACTACAGACTTTACATGACAAAATAGCGTTGGTACAGTAACACACAAAACTATGACATTAATATAAAATATGCTGCACCAAATTAACTAATTTCCTAAAAATGTGCACATTTCTGCGCACCAAGTTAGCAGCCGAATCGTCCCTAGCCGAAGGACAATTTCTGCCAGTATCGAAAAACGTGGAGTAGCAACAAATTACAAATAAGAATTTGGGTAACTGTAACGTACCTCAAAGACGAAGATAACTCCTAGTCTGAACAAACAGAATAAAAAATAGTGCATCAGTACCGTGTCTTTTGCCTTACAGGATACACAGCTTAAAATACGGAAGGAAACTTTCGTAACTGACATAGACATGGACGATACAATTATATGACAGTGCTACAACCGTCCATCGGCTGCGGTCCAGCTTTCCGGCGTCAGAATACGTAAAATTTGGACGTAATAATAATAATAATCAGAAAACAGCCATATTGGGCACTGCACACATACTTCGGAAAGTAGTAATGTAAAAGTACAATAGATTCAACACTGAAACTAACGGTATAAGCACCATGAATAGTAACAACAGAATAGCTGCAACACTGTATTTCCTAGGGACATAGTTTGTCTCAGGAAAATAAGCATAAGTAACCTGCATAAAGGAGATGATGATGATAATAATAATAATAATAATGTTCTCAAAATTATAATTAAGCATTACACCATGTAAGCATATAGAGGTGAAGATATAGCTCTAAGAAGTGCAAATCTCGAAACTGTATGTAAGTGAGTGGTCCAATTAACATCCCGACCCCTCTACCCACAGGAAGGCCAAATTATTTATTTATTTATTTACTTACTTGCTAACTCAACACCATACGGCCAATTAAATAATAATAATAATAACAACAATAATAATAATAATATAGTTCCATCAAGAAATATTTGCAGCAGGTAGATTTATAAATATTTCTACTATTTTTTTCCCCAATATCTGCGAGTTTCGTTACGACACTGGCTCTGTAGACTTTGTCCATCGTTATGTGTTAAAAATATAAATCAAAACACCGCGTTCATGGCATAGGATTGGTATAGGTCAACTGATAAAACAGCAAGGGAAGGGTCCTTGGGTCATTCTCATCCACCGCAACATACGTCACGTCAGCTAATACCTTATATTTGCTTATTTTAAGGACGCGACGTTGAGAATTCTTAAAGAGTGAATGATTCCAAATGTGATAAAAACCCCACAGAACTCTCGACAGTGTTCGATATCCAGCGATGACTTAAAAGTGGATCGTTATAGTGGCTTAACTTCATATTACACAAGCGACACCACGAGTTCTTCTGCAGGGAAATTTACAAGCACATCTAGCTTAACTGGCAGAAATGATGTAGACTGTCAGCTACCTAACTGTTCGCTCAGCAGGTCTATCAATCAACCAGACAGTTACCTTTAATTGTAACATGTCGCTGTACTTAATTTTAATAAGAGTATATAGTCACTTACGTCAACATTAATGCACTTTATATAATTTGTTTGTTCTGAGGATCACACTAAACGCATAAACAGCGTAGAGTGGGTGGGCAGGAGGCACAGTAAAGGCGATTAGTAAAAGCAATCGCCACATTACCTTGGAGGGATGAAAAGATATAATTCTATTTTAACTACACCCAACAGTGTGATTATTTCATCCATGACATGCCGAAACACTTAACTACATATAAAAACAGAGTTGCGATTGATGGCAATGAATATACATTATTATTGATATTATTATAGTTAAATGCAGGGTCAATCTCAGAATAAAACAAGCCTACTGACTCTGGATGTCTGATATTACCAGAGTTGACACACTACTCACAGCGTGCAGGAGGCCTCAGAATTGGTTAAGTACAGACCCTCGCTGCAGTATCCAAAAATGAAAAGGAGACGAATAAGGATGTAAGTAATAAGAATGAAGTATATGGTTTTCTGCATATGTCCCCGCGAGCTTTCGCTGGTATTTTCCTAACGTCAGAAGCACTGGTAACAAAAGATATGCACCCTCGTACTACCACCCCTACTTGTGGCTGTGGGATGAGAATATGAAGAAGGTGACTGCATCTGCAAGGTACTGGAACGGGGTTTTAAGATGGATGGAAAGACAGACACGACGCAATGCATGCAAATTGGCTCAGCCAGTGGGTTAGCACTCATTCCCATTGTGGCAAGAGAGACATTAGTCCTAAAATTGCAGTTCGTTTACAGCAAGTAACATCAGGCTGCTGGATCCTCAAAAAAAAACCCACGAAGTTCGAATCCAGACTGCAAACGGCCCCTTTCTAAGCTGCATCTTATCTATTATTCCTGTAGCAGGCCTTTATTAAGAAGCCATAACATGCCCATATGGAGACGGGACATTTCATTCGGTATAGTGACAAGGATAAGGGGTTGGCAAACCAAAAATTCGGGGTTCGCCTTCCGGCCTGTTTGCGGGTATCATAACAACTCCTACCTCCTAAAAATTTCATAAGTGGGATTTTTACTGATTTGTTTCGAAACACTGCAGTTTTGGTTAAAATCGAACACCATAATAACAGACATTTTAAATGAAGACCTACGTTCGTGTATGATTTCTGTCAGTGGTTGTTCCTTACAATTGAAGCAATACTCTCTGTCAAGTAGGCAACGAGACCAAAGAGAAAGTTTTTATTATTGAGAGAGACTTGTTGTCTCTAAGGTACGAGCTGAAACTGAAGAAAAAAACTGAGCATCGAGCATGCAGAACGATTGATTTTAGACGTCAAGTGTTGTTGTTTAAGAAATTTCGTTTCTAAATCACCCCGCTAACAATATTTAAAACGCGATCAATTGTAAATCTGTGGCTACGAAAAATCTGATAAAGTGTATCAAAGCACTTGGTATTTTTCTAGAATGTCTTCACAAATTTAACATCTAGGGACACCAATAGAGCTAACTCACCAAAAGAGATTTGCTATGCGGGTACATCGTGACGAGTTATGTAAATTATTCCATCTTCCTCTTTGCTTCCGTGTCTTAAGTCGCTCGGATATTTTGATAATTCCTACATAAAAAACGGGACTGTCTTGTTTACCAACTGTACAATTTAGTACAGGAAAACATAACCGCTTTCACGACAACTGTCGATGGTTGAAGTAGGCCTACGCGTAAGCCAGAACACAAACTTCAGTGACTAAAAATACCAAAGTTTCATATTCGACAAATGTAGTCTTTTTACGCCTGGTCTACACGAAATTGGAGGACAGAAGATCTGCACCAAGTTCTTGGCTTCACTGTTATTTTGACTCAGCGTAGCTATGCGGATTGGTTACTTAAGAGTGCTACAAAGGTTGTTTTTTCATGGACGTTGCAGCAACAAGTATTTGTATTCTGGGTGTGTAGTTGTAGTCTTAGTTATCCAGCAAGCCATACGCATGCGCCGTATTATGTTTTCATCTGTGACCTATCTGGCTGCATATTATTTCTCCACATTATCTCATACAAAGCATGATTTTCGGAACAAGTTATTAACATGCAATGTGTGTTTTGATTTTCTCTACAACATTTGTCTGAAGTACTTTATGTGCCAGTTTTTCTTGTCCGACGTTAATAAAACTTGATTTTTCTCGACAGATTTTCGAAAAGTAACTAAGGTTCAATTTTCATAAAATTCCGTCCAGTGGGAACTGAGTTGTTTAATGCGGACGGACAGACAGGCAGAGAGACAGACATGATGAAGCTAACAGTCGCATCCGCAATTTTGCGAATGCGCCTAAAAAGGTCTCGACATGAGTTACATGGCTTGAGTTTTGTTCCCGGCAGGCAGACGATCTTATAAATATTTAGGCCTCGTACTGACGTCTACAGTGCATGGAGGTTTATCTCCACACACTTTACACTCCGTCATGGTGCGAAGCTTAGGCACGAAGACAAAGTATTTTTTGTGCCCCTGTGGCTCAAGAGCCCGCCTCGGACCTAGACCGCCTCTTTGGTGAGGTTTCTAGATCACACCGAATAATACACACACACACACACACAAATTAGACACACATATCTCATAGGGCTCCACTGGAACTGAGTGATGAGCTCATCGCAGAGGCCACTACCTACACACCACACAACGAACACAAGAGACGAATGACTATGCCCTCAGCAGGATTCGAACCCTCAATCTCACATATCGGGCGGCCGCAGATCTACGCTTTAGACATAACGGACACCGGTATGGCCAAGTTTATCTTAACTGATTATTAATGAAGCTCTAACGACTCTAGGTTATCGGACCGCTGCATGGGGTCAAGCACGTGCTTGGCGTTCATTTCTCTTTCATTTGTAACACAATACACGAAACGAAAGGAACACGGAAGCTGTAGCCAGCCGTATATGGAAGAAGAAACCGGCTGTTTCTGAGCTCTTTCGTACGTGACGGCACAATTACCCATAAATTAACGAAAACAAGAACGTAAGAGGACATTACATCTAGCTCATCTCTTCCTTCTGCTGCAACTTGTAACACTGAAGTAGTAAGACAGTCAAAACGCTCCATCAACACGTATGTGAAATAAATACAGGAGCCATCCTTGGCATTAACGTGTGGCTATAATTTGCAGATTAAGAAAAGAAATGGAGGTATTCGACTGGCTGACTAACCCAATGAAGTGGAGCACGTCTCAAAAGGTTAGCAGTTCCTAACTAGGCAAAATATTTCTCCCGTTCTACAGAATATGGAAGATCAATGCCGTCCTCTCAACAACACCCTACTTGTTCCTATGCTGAGCCATTTGGAATAAATCTTACTTAAGATCTGTATTAATATCATTGTTACATTTGTAGCTAGGTCTCCAAAGCAATATTTATCCAGGTTTTCTCATCACAGTCATCTTGAACTTGACAAAGTAGCGATGTTTCGGTGATCCTAACGCTTCCATCATCAAAATCTTCATGGTCACGTCCGTGAGAACCGCAAATTTCAGTCAGTAAACCTGAGAACTGCGCTCTTCTGGGTTATTACACAGCAAGTAGTGGAATTTCTTACCGACGTTTCGGAAAAATGTACCGGTACCATCTTCAAGGTTCAAGAACCCAAAAGAAAGCCTCTGCCCCCAGTACGGAGTTTATACAGGGAAAGGTGTGGGCGGTGAAAAGTCTCAGTGGTATGGTGTCGGCCAATAGGGTTGTTGCAAGTGGACGGGTGGAGGGGAGTGTGGGAGTCAAGTCAGTCACTTAATAAACCTCCTGGGGAAACTAATCTATGATGTGTCCGTATCTGTGAGTAGGTAGCAGGCTTCTCTGAAATCTCGGTACATTTCTACTAGAATGCATGGCGTCAGTAGGGCAGGTAAACAGTGACTCTGAAGGAGCAGAACTACGAATGGTGCCTGAGTCTCTTAGCTAAACACATGTCCACTGCTGTGAATGCAGACTTGGCTTATGTGGACAGATAACTGGCACAGTCTGTGAACGAAGTCCGTTTCGGTATTATATGACCGTTAGTGCTAACCATGTAAACGAATCGCGAATTCAGTGAATACACGAAAGCTATATTCAAAATTAAGTAGGCTTTCACAGTCGTTTACTGCAGCCAAATTGTAGTGTTATTCTTTAACCGTTACAAATGATACGCATTGCTACATCACACACACACACACACACACACACACACACACACATCATGGCAGTGGCACCACAAAAGTGCCGTCCCTTCAAAGCTGATTTCATTTAAGGGAACAGGTAAAAATCAGCTTCAACCAAGTCAGGAGAGTATGGGGAAAGCTCCAGTGTTGCACACTGTTTTGTGCTAAGAAATAATTGACCAAAACCGACCAGTGTGCTGCAGCCTTGTCGTTAAGGAGAAACCAACGTTTGAGTCTCCATTTTGGGGGGCGTTTCCTTCTGACCGCATCCCTACGGCCATGAAGGATGTTAGTGTACATTTCTCTATTCAGGGTAGCAATTCCTATAAACTATATAATCGAATTCCGGAAATTGTTGCCGCTACTACGTATAATTACCTGTGTGTATCTGTAACTGTATGTACGCGACAGATGGTGACTGTAGGGCCGTACCGTCAGACGGGAGGGTCGTGGGTACCTTCTGCATTGGTGTGGGGTATGTCGGTACTTTGCTAATGAGATATAAATTTCTTCACGAAACAGGACCTTTAAATGAGTGTAATGCCGCCCGCTAGAAGCTTCAGAGCTCTAAAACACGGTTTTTACATTATGTGTCAACATGCATACACTCCCTCTGTTACCAGAATCGACCTTTCGTTTTGCATTAAGTAAGCTTAAAAGAAAAAGTATTATGTCAAAACCTTCTTTTAAAAAATGAAACGACTTTCGCATTTCGCGTAACTGGCTCTCTGAAAAAAAAAAAGGCCAAAATATAACTTCCGTTGTTAACCAAAATTACACAATCGCTAATTAGTTTGTATTAAAGCGCGCTCGGAAAATTACGAAGAGCAACTATTAAGCTTCGTCATGTCTGTCTGTTTATCTGCTTGTCCGAATGAAACAACTAGGCTCCCACAGATGACTTTCATGAAATTTGGTATTTTAGGAATTTTCGACAATGTCTTGAAAATTTAAGGTTCATTAAAATCTGACAATAATAATGAGCACTTTACTCGTACATGAAGGGCTAAGTACGTTTTGATAACAGCTCGCTGAATTCTTAAAACGATAAATGTTTCAGACCAAAGATGTAAAAAATCAAAACACATTTTATGTTCAATGTTCCGAATGTTCCGTTTATGTGATGAATATGGTACAGTCAGACAGGCCACAGATGACAATAGAATATGGTACATGCGCTTTGCACACTGGATAACTAAGGATACAGACAAGCACTCAGAATGTGCAATCCTTCTTGTTTTTGCACAGCAACAACGATTGTGCGAAAGTGCCTAATTGTTAAGTTTATACGTAAAACATTGCCTGTCGTATTACGAAGTTTGATCAGTTCCACTGGCCTCACAAATGGAAGAGGTGAACGTGCGGCCATGTATACTAAGAAACATAATAAATTTACAGTTCACTGTCTGATACTAAATTAGTTCTGTTTTTGATACAGTACGTGCAACTAAATATTCCACACTCCCAAAAGCCTGTTTGAGGAAATAAATCTCACCGCCACGCCATAAAGACCAATTTTCCTGTTAGCTTTTAAACCTTCAGGCATTGTTATAATTAAATTTATTAATCCATAAAAAATAACGGCGTGACTTGCGCAATAACATGAAGAGATTTCTGTTGAAATTTTAATGGAGATTCCTCAAAAGTAAGTAAATAAAAATGGTGAGCGACATGTCTCCCGAGAACACTCACACTGTTTAAACATTGACCAGGCGACTGAAGCCCATGCCGGTGCCTTCGACCTCGCTGTCAAGGTCACCGATCGCAATCAGAATGTTTCTCGGAATGCAAGCGGAGTTCACCATCTGGTTAGAACCATGTGGGCACAAAGCAGGGACAACACAGGCTTCTTTCTAAACAAATGCGAGTCTAAAGTGAATTTGATCTACTGCTTTCAACTTATTTTGCATTACTTATTTAACACACAATTATAAATCTTATGTTTATTGGACCGTGCATCATCTTGATAGTTGAATAAAGAGAGACCAACTTGATGTCACTTGCTTTTTTATTTCATTATTTAATGCTCAACATGTTTCGGATGTTAATACATCC
>Ga0123353_10007465_pt1 | contig 14779 bp, 7 predicted proteins | sample TergutLab28metaG_3_FD_92763 | JGI IMG/M metagenome (GOLD analysis project Ga0123353, IMG submission 92763) | Labiotermes labralis P3 segment gut microbial communities from Petit-Saut dam, French Guiana - Lab288 P3 | ecosystem: Host-associated > Arthropoda: Insects > Digestive system > Gut ... | reverse complement strand
CAGATGTTACGTGAGACTGCAGTGACACTGCGGGGTTAGTGAGACTGCAGTGACACTGGGCCGATGGATACTGCAGGGGTTGCGTGAGACTGCAGTGACACTGGGCCGATGGATACGGCAGGGGTTGCGTGAGACTGCATTGATACTGGGCCGATGGATACTACAGGGTTAGGCGATATTACAGTGACACTAGGCCGATGCCTTGAGAGTGGACACCATGTACCAAATTTCGTCTAAATCAGTCAGAACATATGGCGTGACAATGGAGGTCACGACCTCCACTCAGAGCAGTGGATGTTTCATCAGTCGTTACTTCGTTTCTAATAAAGCCTTCCGTACTGACGCCATGCAGTCTGGTCTTCTTCACTGTAGATGGAAGCACCGAGTTCCCCCATAAACACTTACCAGACTGCATGACGTCATATTTCACAGAGCCACAACATAACTTGGTCACAATTATCCGGGGAACAAGATGGCGCACTTCCGGCGTACCTTTTCGCAAACAGAGACAGAATCTGGCTGAAACTGCTTAGCTAAAAGAAACTTTATGATATCTCACTATATGAAGGCTAAGAGATCTGCTGCAAACTGAGAATAACGATGGAATAAACAAACAAATAAATGAATAAAATATATTTAGGCACAATGGCTCAGTGGTTTTCCCGGGGGGCTAAGCCGCCCGGGTGTGACGTTAACCACCCACTCAATCTACGACCGAGGTTAAAGAAAGAGTAGAGCCATACGTCTACCGCTCCTCTGGGTCTTTACAGTTTGTTATGGGGACAGAAGGACATTTGGACAGGACAGAAAACACAGCCGACTCTCAAAAACTTACATTTCAACCGGACACAGAGACGTGGGTAAACCCTGAAGTAGAGGGCGACATCGGTTTTTAAAACTTACAAAAGCAGCACTCAATTCTAAAGTTCGGTGAGGAGAAGGAGGAGGGTAGGATGTGACCAATGTATCAACCTTATCCGACCTGCTAGATTTGAGGTTCTCAGTGAGGATTCCATTCGGCTCGCGTGTGACGCTGTGTCGTTGTGTCCATAATTCTCGACGTTTCGAAGGATCGTTCGAAACGTCACGAATTTATGAACACGGCGTCACAAGCGAGACGACCTGAATCCTTACCTGACCTGCCTGTACATTTCATTACGGTTACACGTCTCTGGCGAAGACAGCAGCGATATTTTAAACACACCACAGACGGACAGACAGCTATAGAAACAGCGATAACAATCAATGTGAGATTAGGCAGTTGGGTAGAACTCGTATCCAAGCCCAGAGTCACTGTTTTGCTGTGACCTGCGCCACCTGTCACAAATTGCTCCGTGCCACGTGCTGAATGGATACTTCATCCTCTGCCCCAGTCAATAACCTTACATGGCGCGAAAAGTGGCCTGAGCTGCAAACTAACCTCTGCTCCGCACACCGTGCTGAGGATAAACGCATGGAGATGTACTCCAAATCCCCCCACATTTCGTCGCGTGGTGCCTACTTGAACAGACGTAAGAGGTAAAGTCCAGTAAATGTCGTAAAGGCGTATAGGGGGAGTAGAGGTACGGCTCCACTCAGTGTCAGCCTCTCCGCTAGATGAAGGCGACTCTCAACGTCACGCTCCGCCAGTTCCGGTATTGACGTTTCCTCCGACCGAGACTCGAAATCCGGTCTGTCGCTCCTGCAGTTAGCAGCTGGCCGGCTGCCAGTTACTGACTGGTTTATGAACGTCCTTCCAACCGTCACGAAAGACAAACAGTTACGTTAGCAACACACGAAGAAGATTCAGTTTGTTTACTGCAATCGACTTGCTTGCTATCTTGCGATGTCAGAGGTGGCTGGTTTGGTTCAGTGGTGTGGCACTTCCTTGTGACCACGCGGTGTTAGAGATTACAGGACTTGCAGTGTACGTGTGCCGTAACATTGAGGGGTGTTCATGTAATGATAGTACAGTGGAAAAGCAGTATTACATATCCTGAGTGTGTGTTTGTAGCCTTAGGTATCCAGCAGGCAAAGCGCATGCGCCATATTGTCATCTATGGCCTGCCTGACTCTACAATATGTTTTCCACATTATTTCATAAACGGCACGTTTTTTTCGGAAAAAAGTTACTGAACACAAAATGTGTGTTTTGATTTTCTCTACAACCTTTGTCTCAAATATTTCTCATTCTAACAAGAACAGAGCGAGGTATTATTATAAATGTATGTCGGTCTGCATGCTACGTGCCCGTTATTCTTGTCAGATTTTAATGAAACGTGATTTATCTCGAGATGTTTTCGAAAAATCATCAAATACCAAATTTCATAAAAATCCGTCAAGCGCGAGCCGAGTTGTTCCATGTGGACTGAAGTGACGCAGCTGATAGTCGCGTTTCACAAGGTTGCGATGAGGCGCAAAGTTAGCGTGGCGTTCGGACGTGGTGTGACCTACACCGTGGGATGGGATGGAGACTGCAGCACGCATCTCCCTAGCATTCTGCAGTTTGTATTTGCAGTTTGGAATAACATGTGCTGGAGAATCTCAGGCGTTGGAGTTGATATTTGAACAGCACTCCCTTGTACACACACAAAAAATTGACCATACATATATCAAATCTGCAAAATTCGCCTCGCGCCGGACCTTCCGTACCGGAGCTACTTAAATCGCGAAGGACCGACTAAAGCAACCAACAGAACATCTGATAAATTTAGATTTTGATTTAGAATAGTATCTGGGTTCGAGTCCTTTCGGTTCCGATGCACCTACGCCTTAAAACAGGCCCTTTGTGTCCCATAAGCTGACACTAGATTAAGGGAACACTGTTCCTTTACTGCAGTTCCAGGTGGCCCCTCCAGACTTAGACTCTTACTATCCTCAGAGTCCAAAGAGAAGGAGACCAGGTATGCATGTTGTGGACTCAGGTTCTTTCCTCTGTACCACACTTCCTGCATGTGAGGTTATTAATCAATGCCATTAAATAAAGATGTCTTCTCAGGGTGTTATGTCCAGTTAGAAGGCCAGTAAAAACCCTGGATTGTGTCCTATTACAGGACAGTAATCTGGTCTTTGTATTCGGACTAGGGCCCAAAATCAGTTTTTGAGCCTGCCTGTGAGTACTACCAGGACCATGCCACAATGCCAAATGCTGGTTATCCACTCAGCATTTAATCTTGATTTTAATATTCTGCCTAGAAACCCCCAAGGACGGCTCAGGTCCTACAAACTTTTGAACAGGACTGCCTCTTGCAAGCTTGTCGGCAGTAGACCTGGTAACTATGAAATACAGCTGCAGTGCTCCCTGGGAAACGTAATTCATTATGGTGGTACGTTGTTACGTGGGGACATACATGTGCATGCACCATGCCCATAGCCAGAAGGGTGCAAGTGGGGGCAATGTACCCACTACACATCCCGATAAACCCATTCGGAATGTGCAAGATATCAAATACAAATCTGCTGATAAGCCCACTTAGAAATGTGTTAAACCATACCCAATCACACCGGCATGGTTGGAAACAACTCATTTTTATGCCTATGCAAGATGTTTTGTGTAACGTTGTAGAGCGCATTGTGTAATTAAAGTGTTGATTTTGTGGCCCTTACGAAGGTGAGTTTCACACATAAGCATGCATAATACATATATATCCACTGTATGTGTATAACTGAGCATCATACATGGCCACAGATGCTGCACTGGAAGCCGTTCCATCCACTGTGTTCATGGGTCTGGCTATGGGCCTGACACGCACTTTTACTGTGGTACCGGTACCACACAGGCAGGTTCAATTGGCAGCAAACAACTGACACAACATTCTGCTTATTGTGAGACAGACAACTGACGCTATTCGTCACTAAACAATAATACAACAATTAAACTCCTACATTACAGTAATGAATTCCAACATGAGATGCTTTATCACTGTGAATTTTTACATTCTGCCCCACACAGTGTATTTACGTGTTTTGTATGGATCTCAGAACAAACAGCGATTATTTCCCTATACAGTATTAACTTACTGATTGGCTTTTGTAATAGAGATAGCTTGCTTTCTGTGAGGTGGGAATTGAATTTTCCTATATATAGGACAGCCTTAGGCTTTAAATACTTAAAATGTGTACCAGTATGTATGGTATAGAACATTAGTGTTATTCCTCCTGATGTTGCTGCAATACTACTACCCATACTGACAGTGCATCAGAACTATATGCCTGTAATGTGCACCACCATCCTCTCCCCATCCCACACACACACACACACACCCAAACACACGTGCCATGTATATAAAGCCATTATTTTAGCCGACACACATCAATTGCCACTGTTTCAACCAAATCACTGCATCAACACAGAACCTCACCAGACTGTCCACATGTACAGTACAGTAGTTAGGCCTACCTAATGCCATCAGGGTAACTCAGTGAGGGTGGGACGGGCTGACAGAAGGAAACTGGAAACCTCTGAAACAATAGGCAGAGAGGAGAAAATTAGGTGCCCTGAATTTCAAGCAGGGTGCAGGATAACGTTCTCAGTATTCTGGTGTGTGATGTCATGCAGCTTGGGAAATAGGCATCAACGTTTCGGAGGAACCACTGCTTCCATCTTCAGTGTTGAAGAATCATTACATAACTCACATCCCAGATACAGCTGCGAGAACCGTGTACATCATCATTAAAATTGATTTTTGATAAAAATGGTGTGATAGTGTTGACTGGATTCATCTGGCTTGGGATAAGGGCCAGTGGTAGCATCTTGTGAACATGCTAACAAACCTTCAGGCTGCACACAATGTATGTCACCTCTCAGCAGAACAGCTGGAATTATACCTGATATCACTATACAGATATGCATCACTTAATGACAGGGATACGCTCTGAGAAATGCATCATTAGGCAATTTTGTTTTTATGCAGACATGTTCTTACACAAACCTACATTGTACAGTATAGCCTACTACACACATAGGCTATATGGTATAGCCTATTGTTCCTAGGCTACAAAACTGTACAGCATGTTACTGTACTGAATACTGTAGGCATTTGTAACAAAATGGTAAGTATTATAATATTGTAATATAATAATATAATTTTATGAGACCACCGTCATATATGTGGTCCGTCATTGACCGACATGTCATTGTGCAGCGCACACCTGTAATACACTGTGCAGTTACATTCTGGGCACAACACAGTGCAGTTTATCCCGGTAACACAACTTCATGAAGTCTGCAGGTTGGACAGAATATAGCAAATTTTATTCTCACAAAACTTTGTAAACAATGACTAATTACACTGAAGCTTAACTCTAGCAATTCTATCATTATGCTGCTGTCACAATTTTTTGTAGCTATGAATAGAACCACAAGGTGGCAAAAAGAAACAGCAGGAAGAAGTATTTATGCTACAGCCAGTAATGCAAGCTTGATACTTCCTGATAAAACGTTACCTTTGTGCAGAGATTCTGCTGGCTGTAACATGTCATCTTTCAAAATTTGTTGGGGTGCACATTTAGTGAAATTCTAATTTGGAAGTGTCCCTCTTGCACTACAAGATATAAGGGCAGGTCAGCGGACAGGCTACCTGTGGACACTGTGGCTTCAGACGTGAACTGTCAGTGAATAGAGTTACAAATGGCTGAATGAATTATCAACATATGAGGCAAGCTTTACTTCATGTTGCACAAACATGGAACGTTTTGGCTGCAGATTCCAATACAATGATAATACATGAGTAATTATTTTTCCAGTGGGGGTAATAAGAGGGCACTGGACAGGTAAAATGGGGTGTTCCTCCAGCTAGTTGATCTGGTTGGGTCTAACACCTCACTGTAACCACTAGCATGCTACATGGGGGCTTGTTCAGCAGCATGCATCAATATTCATCATGCACTATTGAGCACAGATAACAAACTGCTTGTACATGAGTGAATTATGATGAATAAGTGGGAAAGGCTTTGAATTTGTTTATTAATATTCTCTTCAGTTCCTTATTTGTATTTCTCCACATGTGTCAAACAGCATGCTTGAACAGTAAATCATAACTTGTGTACACATTGAATAATATATAGGTTAGTTTCATGTTTAAAGATCCAAGTCTTTTGTGACATGAAGCTGTGTCGGTGGGTGAGCAGTTCCTGACATCAGGGACCACTCACCCAACGACACACAGAATAATATCACACAAGACACAAATATTGAGCAACACTACTATGAGAACTCTGGATATTGCAGTATTGTATAAGGTCACTTGCTGCATGATGGCGTATGATATGAAATGCAACAGTTAATGACTGTGTTGGTCAGCAAAGTGTATGTTAGATCTGCATTCTTCTGGGATTTTTAGTTACGCTTCAGGACAAACTATCGGTTCCATCTCCAAGAGTCAAGACCCTTGAAGATGGGATGGATGGACTGTACTGAAACATCTGTAACAAACCAACTTCCTATGCAGGGTAAAATCCTGAAAAGCGCAAATTTCATTTACACCAAGAAGGAAGCCTGTAATTACACAGTGTCTGTTGTGGAGCAATGTCTGGCAAATTGTGTTAATGTCTGACTAATGAACTGACACCTGCCTATGAGCAATGTGACCAAGTAAACATCCTTTTACACCAGCAGTATGGGCAACACTGAAGAGGTTCAGATGACGTCAGTTAACTGTAGCCTTATTTCCAATCACTATCTGCATAGTCACGTATCTTCTGATTGGTCTCTATCCAAGAGACGTAATCATTGATTGGCGTGTATACAGGATCGGGATTGTGGTACGATGCCACACCTGCCAGCACACCGCCACTACACACCATGGGACTGCCAATCTGTATGTCAGACTGCAACAAACACAGACAGGCATAGCTTACTCCATACAACAATCAGTAGCTGACAGACAGTAGGTACTTCAAACAAGCTGCAAGTCCTTACTTACAGGACATTCAGCATGTGAGCTTGCCATCTCATTGGATGCCACACAATTTACAGTCTAATAAAATAATGCAAGAACGAATCAATTAATATTCTAGTAATACAGCATCTCCACATAAGGCATTCTGTTTCAGCACAATTGTGCTTGTAATCCTTATCCTGCACACAAATTTTTCCCTTCAAATATAAACTCTTGTGATTACACAATATTGTAGCAATAAGAGCACTAGAAAGGCACAAAATGTAACAGAGTAGACAGAGATTTCACAGGCGTTCTTTGCACCCCTTAAAATATAAGCTGTTCCTAAATGACACCTTCATTATCATTAATTAGACAATAACTCTAATTTTATAAGTAACATGTGGGTAAGGATTCAAGCCTTCTTGGTTCATTGTTCAGTGACTATTCCTGAAGATGAAGGTGACACAACAATTTAAAATGTCAGGCACCACTAACCCAGTGACACAGTGTCACTTCCCAGAAGACTGAAATCTATCATGCCACAGTAAGAAATTCTCTGTAACAGAATATACTTCATGCTACAAATCTTTCTAGATGTTCCATCATCAATATAGAGGGAAAGAACTCAGTCCATCTTTAACTGAAATTATTTGTGAGACCTGACGTTGTGACAGCACTAACTGTGCAGTTTGCTTCCTTCAAGGATGTGAAGTGTTGCAGTTTTGCAGATGGTTAGTGACAGTGCAGAGGAACCTGTCAGGTTGAAGGGTAAAATGCAGCAGGTTTGTCCAAACGAGGGTACTTACCTACGAAGCTGCAAGGTGTCACATCCCACAAGGCAGTAACCTTCATGTTCTTCATCAACTCATCCATCAACATAAGAAAATGCAAACAAGTTCACTTAGTTCATACACATATCAAAGTTCACTTGACTTCCCTGGGGTCCAAGAATTTGTGTAGCTCATTTTTCAATAAGTGAGTTAAAATGGAATTGGATATTCTGTAAATGATGCATGTGGGAAGATGAGAAATTCATACAGAGTTTTGGTAACGAAACCTGAATAAAGGAGACCACTTGTAAAACGTAGATGTAGATGGGAGAATAATATTAAAACGTATAGGTGGGGGATGGACCGGACTGATCTGGATCAGGATAGCTAAAATTGGTGAGTTCTTTTTAACACTTTTGTGTTGCAAAAATTTGGGAAATTTGTTGACTAGCTGAGGATTGGTTAGCTGTTGAAGAAGTATTATATTCTATGGAGTTAGTTGTTGCATGAACAAGCTGTCCATATAGTCATAATATCTGACACAGTAGAATGCTTTCAGAACTTCACAGTTCCTAACAATATACATACGAGTATATATATATATATATATATACACACACACATGAACACCATTAGGGGGAGATAAGGAGTGATCTTGCAGGGCTTTGGGCTCAAAGATCTGATGTGAAGAGATAATGTGCTGATACATAACTCACCTCTGACTTGACCTGATCCAAGGAGGTCTGATTGCAAGGCCTGTCCATGAGCTCTTGGTCAGACTTTGGTAGGCAAAGGGCGCATGCAGCAGGTGGCATTGGAGACCCTGACTGTAGACGCAGAAGACCTGTTTAGAAGAGTGTGACAATGAGAAGCCATACACTCGTCAAAATGATAACACAAATCCGTATCAATTACAGTCATATGAAGCTCAGATACATGGTGGTAGCATGAAGAATGTTCATCTCTGTCAAGGAGTCTCAAACTTGGGGTCATGACTGTAAATTGGGCCATGAAAACATTGAGATGAGTTATGAACTCAAAGTAATCATGCCAATTTATTTGCATAAATGTAGTACTGAGAAAGCAAAGGTGCTGTATTGGTCACAAAGAAAATATGACTTGTGATCAAGTGAGAACCCTTGCTTCAATTTGAATATTGCCACAGAAGTGCATACCAGAGTTATGTTCTTTGCCATGCGCACAGGGATAGAATGTGGACAAGTGCCAACTGTGAACAGCTGACTGTGTTACTCTCAACACTAACACAGAAGTAATATGAATGAAAAATCTCATTAATCACATTCAAAGTTTTAAGTAAACAGAAAAATAGAAGGTATTACTGCAAATAAAGAAAGTAAAACCTGCAACTTCCTGCCCATTACAACACGTGTTTGTTTATCACCACCACCGCAAGTGCTGTCACCACAACTGCCACTGTTGTGTCACTACCATCACCATTATCACTGCCATCTGTCACCACTATCACCACTGCGATCTGTCATCACTACTGCCACCACCACCACCACCACCATTGCTATTTCTGTTGTACCAAATCAATTAATGTGCCCTCTACATGTCAGCAGGTAACTTCGGTCAGCACCTTGCACCCTCTGCAACTCACACATACAACCCTCTGCACTGTACCTATGTCATTAAGCAGAAATTTCACCCCTTTGTTCCTGTACTCTTCATGTACCACAATGTCACGTATCATTGTGTGTGGTGTAACGGCGCCTCCGGCACTGAGCAGTGTCACCTGTGTCATACCGACAGCGAGCACCCTGCAACACCAAAAATATCCTGCAGCAGGATGGCTCCCTTGCTTACAACTGCTATCTGGCTCTCATACTTTACTCACATATTATTGTATAACTGCATCCAGTGACTTCTTTTGAACATCTGTCCTTTCTACTTTGTCACACACCAAATCCTCCTGAAGTATACGAAAATAAGTATTGATGCAACTTCAAGGGTTTGGGGGGGAAAAAAACTGATATTCTTTCAATTTTACAAAATCATGCAACAGTAACAAAGTAGGAACAGTTTACGATGATGATAATGATGGGTACTACTAGTATTACTACTACTACTGCTACTACTACAACTACTCTCTAATCCTCTGACAACTGGATTTACATTATTTAATATCACAATGTTCAGTGAGATTTATTAAATCCAATAGGTTTCATTCACAATTTATGGCACCTGTGCACAGGCAGCTAGCTTGCAGCTTGGCAAACGAGAAGAGTGGGATCATATAGCACAACTCAGAAAGATGTCTGCTCTGTCTGCCTGTAGCCAACTAGCCTGATACAGTCTAGTACCTCCAGCAGCATCATAAGTCTGTGATTACACTCTAATAAGAATGGCAATTATATTTTATTTTATTTTGCATTTTGTACTATGAACAAAAAATGCCCAATCATTTCACAAATTATCACACTGCTACATGTTTCGACACTATCGTGTCATCGTCAGGCAGCTTGTAATCAATACTTTGCGAAGTTACACAAGTATTTCAAATGCAGGTGTTGGTAATACAATCCACAATTAAGATGTTAATTATAATTAATTGTAATTATTAATATTAATATAATTAGTATAAAAATATAAAATTAATTAATATAAACTATTATTATTATTATTAGTGTATTATATTAATAATTATAAGAATTATAAGTAATTATAAATTGTATTACCAACAGCCGCATTTGAAATACTTGTGTAACTTGGCAAGGCATTGATTACAAGCTCCCTGCGGATGACATGATAGCACTGAAACATGTAGCAGTGTGATAATTTGTGAAATGATTGTGCATTTGTTGGTCATAGTACAAGATGATAAATGTTGCAACGGTATGTGTATTAAAATAACAGTTGTAATTTTAATATTCGTGGTCTAGCAAATGATTTATGATTGGGTACAGTGCTAGCAGTACTTCAGACAAATCTGTGATAAGCAGAATAACATTGCAATCACCCAATATTAGCTGCACCCCTGACAGCGAGTGGGATGTGAAGAATAAAACGTACTGAATAATCTCAATAGTTCTCTAACCTGGAGACACAGCTTGCTGAGGTCACAATGGTGTTCGAGTCCAAGTAGCTGCCCACACATGTGGAGCCAATACTGCTGTAAGGAGTTAAGAACTGAACCAGCCAGCACTTTGTTCCCTGGAACTTCTTGAAAGTTTCAACGCTGCAGAGAGAAGAAGACACACTGGTTTGCTCTGTGGTGACACCAGCAGCAGGGACAATTGAGTTGGACAGGATGGAACTGTGTACTGTAATGGAAGGGTCTGAGCTCTCTGCTGTGATGGAAGGACCGGAACTCTGCACTGTTATGGCAGGAGTGGAAATGCCAGTTGTTTTGAAAATATCAGGCAACACTGCATTTCTTTCAGAAGTGACACTAGCCTCATTGCTAATTACTGTCGGCGTTGTTGAAATAAATTCTGTGGCATCCTGCAAATTACTGTCACTTTCAACAAACACAGCTGTATTGCTTTCAATTTCAATTCCGGAGCTCAACTCAAGCCCTCCTACTGGTGCAGTACTGGATGACACGTCACTTCCTTCAGTTTTATCAACTTCGGGTTGTTTTTCAGACATTTCTACATTCGATGGCAAGGAGTTGGTTGTGATTTCAGTTACTTGCTCAGTGCCAAGAACTGTCACGTGCTCAGTAATGGTTTCTGAAGCAGATAACTGGTCATTGTGTAGTGAAATGGCCGTGGTCTGGAACATGTCAGGCTGTACAGGTACAGTTGTTTCATACAATCCTAACTTGGGACTCTCAAAGTTCTCTGTAGTAAATTCTTCTTCGGGTGTTGACTTCATTTCCAAGCCCGTACCTTCAGTTGCTTCAGGCATGAAACTTTGAGCTCTGTCTTCATTTCCTAATGCTGAAACAACAGCAATTTTGTTGCTATCAGTGTACACAGGTTTGGCCCTGGTTTTGGTATCGTGGTTTTTGTTTGATGATGTAATAGTCTGTCTGTACATGCTGGTCATTTTGCTGTGCAATGAATGTTCAGTCGTAGTGGTGACAGGAATTCCATTAATTATTTCTGGTTCCTTCTTGGTGTTTTTCAAAATTTCTGATTCGGATTTTGAACGTTGAAACAGCATGTCTCCTATGTCCACGTCAGAAGACACTTTCTTCAAATCTGTCTCTGCAGTATCTTTATGTAAGCTCTGAGTCAAGAAAAATTGTCCAGTGCTTTCAGTAATAGCATTGCGATCCTTAGCAGGGAACTGTTTGTAATCTGTGGACATTAATTCATTTAAAACATTAGTGATAATTTCATCTTTGGACACTTCTGAATTTTGAGTTGTTGATATGGGTGTGTCCGTTGCTGTCAGTAGCAGAGAGCTGACCAAGTCTGAAGACAAAATTAAGGTTGATGGTTCAGTCTGTGATCCTGAAAATTCGTTAGTACTGACAAATAAATTCTGATCATAATCTTGAATTACTTTTCTGTCTCCATATAATTTGACTGGAACCTCTCCTGATTTTATCTCCAACTTTGTTGCAGTGTCTCCAGACCCTTGATGTACTGGAGCTAAAGGTGCGACTGTATTGTCAGATACTGACTGAAGTATGGTTACTGCCACATTATCCATGTCAGAAGGTAATTCCTCTGCAATGTTCACCTCATTAACAGTGATTGAAGGCGGAAAATCTGTAGTTGTGTCCCTAAGGCTCACAGTTTTTATTTCCCTAACATCATCTGTTGTCTGTTTCTCATCAACATCAGACAACTCAGTTTCATATCCTCTCATCTGGGCCACCGTTTCCTTTGTGGCAACATCATGATTTTGAACCTCATAATTTCTGTGCCTTGTTTCATTATCATATACCAATATTTCTGTTTCAGCTCTGACCATATTTGAATATGGCTTTATGATTCCTTTTTCAGTAAGAACAGCCAACGGCATTCTATCAGTTTCAGCTCTTGATTCAATTGGTTCATACTTCAAGCTACTGTTACTATTAAAGTTTGAAAGTACTCTATCATCAATATCACCTGAAGATTTTGCTGCAGAATATTCAACAGAATTCCGATCCTTTATGTGTGTTGGAAATTGAGTCACAGATGTCTCTGTTGTTTGTCCTGCACTCTCCAACTCTGTGTTCACTGTCTCATCAGTGTGTTCCAAATGCAACACATCAGTGTTTGTCAAAATATTGGTAGTGGTTATGTAAATGTTCGTAGACATTTCTGTGGTATAACTTGTGAATTGAGAGGTGTCATCTTGAGTACTGAATCCTGCTTCTTCTGTCACCAAAACCTCTTCATAGGTTACTGTATCTGAAGAATCACGGTTTGAAATGTCAGGGTCCATTTTGGATGTTGTCACACTGATGTTGGATGTGTGTAAGGTTATGTTGCTAGATGACAGAGACCACAAAACTTGATTTGTTTGGATGTTTGTCTCTGTAGATTCACTGCTGTCATTCTGAAGATCTGGCACTCCTCCTATTGACATTTCAGCATTTTCAACAAAATTCCCCTCACTAGATTCTGCACTAGGGAAGTTACTTGCACCATAATCTTCACTATCTGTGCCCACATTATCTGTGTTGGAGTAGTCACTTACCAGCTCCACATCATTGTCTATAATATCTTGTCCCACGCTAATGGGGGTTGAAATTGGCACAGTTTGTGGAGAGATTGTTTTGTTGGCAGCATTGTAACGGCAGCAGATAAAGTGAGCACTGGGTGTAAAGGCAGACCGCAGGCCATCGCAGTGGCCACCCTGGTCGTCTGGCAGGAAGTCCTCATCAAGAGTGCAGTCCAGCCCCAGCAGACAGTACCCTGTCCCATCACGGCAAGAACGAACACCCATGATGACAAACAGACCTGAAGCAGCCAGAAAGAGCAGGTTTGTCTCAAGCAAACTATTTACACTCCTGCAAGTGTAGACATAGGACAATATCAAAATGCATCTAAAGCAGGACAATATCAAAATGCATCTAAAGCAGGACAATATCAAAATGCATCTAAAGCAGGACAGTATCAAAATGCATCTAAAACAGGACAATATCAAAATGCATCTAAAGCAGGACAATATCAAAATGCATCTAAAGCAGGACATTATCAAAATGCATCTAAAGCAGGACAATTCAAAATGCATCTAAAGCAGCACAATTCAAAATGCATCTAAAGCAGCACAATATCAAAATGCATCTAAACCAGGACAATATCAAAATGCATCTAAAGCAGCTCATACAATATGTACCTTGAGTCTGTATGGCAGAATATCAAAACTATTTTGAGTGGCCACGTGTCAGTAAATGTTTCTGAAATTTCGAACAATAAACGGTCTTACACTATGCAATATTAAAATAGTAAAAGGCCATGTTTTGCCTTCATTTGTCACCTGATACAACACAAAGTCATAACTTACAATTTAAAATATATATTTTTACATCATATGGGAAATGTAAATTCACCTAACTGTGAATAGTCTTAGTAACTGACCAACTTAGTGCACAATTTCTTGTTTTATAATAAGTTTATTATAAAACAAAAATTTGTGCATTAAGTTGGTCAATTACTAAGATTATACTGAAATGCAAGGTCAGCAAAACATCAACATTTGTGAATATTCTGTCTCTGCTTTAGTTGCTGACACAATAGCTATTAATTCTTTATATTGCATTCACAAAAACTCCCAGTAAAATTAATATGGTTACACATTTTGATGAAAATCAGCTCCAGCAGACAACTGATATTGTACAGAACTGAAATGTAAGTTATGTAACTGCATAAACTTCCATCTCAGTACATATTTTCTTTACTTCTTTTTGTTGCTACTAACAAGAAATTATTTTCACTTAATTCACAAATTCATGACATAAACACCCGTCATAATAGTAATTTGCATTTGCCATTAACAGGCCTAACAATGGTCCAGAAAGGTGTTGCATACTCTGGATGCAAAATTTACAACCACCTACGACCACAAATTAAAAATATTTCGAACAATATAGCCCTTTCCAAATCTAAATTGAAGAAATTTCTTCTACAATATGTTTTCTATAGTGTCGATGAATACTATCAGCAAAATTATAAGGATTATGAGTGGTAACAACTAAGCAAATGTAAAACAAATGTATTAAATTAATTATAGGACCACTAT
>Ga0123353_10007464_pt1 | contig 14780 bp, 11 predicted proteins | sample TergutLab28metaG_3_FD_92763 | JGI IMG/M metagenome (GOLD analysis project Ga0123353, IMG submission 92763) | Labiotermes labralis P3 segment gut microbial communities from Petit-Saut dam, French Guiana - Lab288 P3 | ecosystem: Host-associated > Arthropoda: Insects > Digestive system > Gut ... | reverse complement strand
TCCCTTGCATGATAAACAGCCATACGACCAATCTGCCAATCACGAGGTGAAACATTGTGTCTCCACGCTTCAGCATTTGTATAGTCGTCAATATGTACGTGGTGTTGATGTGTCTGTACGAAGTTAAAACCTGTCTCTATTTCCCAAAAAATAGGGTTGTTGTCTTCACCACCTGCAGGTTTGGAAGTATAAAGGACATTGATAAGTTTCCCTTGTAAATCCTCTCGTATCTGAGCCGCTGTTACACCCGCATTTTCCTTTGTACCGCTTGTAGAGTTTTCATCATCTTCAAGACGAACCACATTGTATCTGATATTATCACCATTGACAATAGGTTCACCCGTAATACGATAATAAACAGGGTCGCTTGCGATACTATTTACATCCTCATAATTAAACACTACATCTCTAAACAAAGCACCGATATTGACAGTCTGTTTAGGTAACGTAATACTACCGTTTGAGGCTGTGAGACTTGCAGGAAGCTGTATCTCCGAAGGCTCATCATACCATATAGAATAGTCATATTTCCTATTTTTCGTAGAAAATAATTTTGCTCCACCCTCATGGCTTAGATTAAAAAACTCGGTATCTCCACGAGTTATCATTGTAATAATATTAGTCCAATCTTCGAGCTTGATGTCATGGTTAGTCATATAGTTTATGATACCCTGTAACAACTTAGCATCCATTGGAACATTAACAGGCACTTGTCCGTTAGGCATATTTTACCCCCTTAACGCTTTCGCATACGGTATCAACCGTTCACCCAAACTCTGAGGCTCATTATTAGGCGGATTTCCACTTTCAACCTCACCTGCACCCTCTTTTTTCTGGGCATCAGCTGTGATACTTTTTGCTTTAACTTCTTTTTCCAAAGCCTTTAACCTTGAATTGATAGAATTGTAATCTGTCTCTTTTGACTGTAAATCGGTTTGAGCTTTCTGAATACTCTCAAACTTAGCAATCAAACCATCACTAATCTTGTTTGCTCCTACATCTTTCGCAAACACCTCTAAATCTTCATACTTCAAACCTTTTTTCTCAAACTCAATTTTCTTCTCATCTGATAAAGGCTCAAACTTTTCAAGTACCTCTTTCTTAACTCGCTCAACTAATTCATTATGCTTTTGCACAAACTCATTAGTCTTCTCATCATCAAACACAATGTCATCAAAGGTCTGGTCTTCATCATACCCAAGAGACTTTAATAATTCTTTTTCATTCATTTTCCTTTTTCCTCCATATTCATAATTCCCTTTGCGTTCTTAGTGTTCCTTCGTGTCCTTTGCGAGAAACACCCAAAAAAAAAGACAGCCATACCTAATCAGTTATCAGTTGTCGGTATGCGACCAATAATCAGACAAATTGCCTGAATACAAATCACCGAACACTGATAACTAAAAAAAGTATGACTGCCTTGTTTCTTATCCTGCAATCAAATATCACATTAAAAATTAGCTCACTTGCTGGTTTTTCCTAACAACTTCAAAATTTCTAATTTCTCATTACTAATTTCTAATTTTTAAATCACTCTATCTAAAAACTAATATATATTAACTTCGTTTTTTGTCAATACCAAAACGTCATAAAATAGCTATAACAACTACTCATATCACACCTTAAGCAACACTGTTATTTCACAAGTGTAAAAAATGTTGTAAAACCACAAACAAAAAAAATCCCTCTCCTTATGGAGAGGGTAGGGTGAGGATAAAAAAACGAAAAGGTGTGATTTCTCACACCTTTTCATTAAATTTTTAATCTACCTTATATCCAACCTCTCCAATCTCACCACAGAACCTACCACTAACAACAAATTCAGCACCAATATCGGCAACAATCTCAACAATATCTTCATTGCCTTATTCATTCCTTCATCTGTCGGTATATTAGTCACAAACAACAGATTCGGATGTTCAAACCTCTGAGTAGTAAACGTAGTCAACCCAGTTCCATGCAATCCACCCACATCACTTGTAGCCCGTGAGTAAAAACTATTTATAGAAGTCTCGTCTCTACTATCCTGTTCTATCATCAAGTTTCGTACCTGTGCTAAAGTATTCTGCATTGTCAGCATCTGAAACTCAAACAGATAATGTCCTTTATCAAAAGCTATTTCTGATATTTTTTCAAACTGTGAAAATGGTGATAATTGAGCTATCCTTTGCATTGTTCGCTGTTGCTGAATATTGTCTGCAAACTCTTGTTGCTGAGCTAAGCTCCTTTTCTCATCTGATGCATAGACAGCTCTTGCTCTCAACCCTTCTTGAAGATGCCCATTTCCTTGCACAAGCCTACCATGTTCTTCGCCCCAAATTGCCCATTCTGTACCCCATGCGGTGTTTTGTATTTGTCTATACTCGGTACTGGTTTTGATTGGCGATATCAGTTTGCCAAAAATATTTGCAGATTGTGGTATTATTATTACAAACATTAGCCAAATAAACACAACCATCACGATAGCATTTCGGAAATTCTTTGCCATTGAAATAAATATGCCAAGCAAGACAAAAAACGATGCAAATGGTATAGAAAGAAATAATATCAATAGAAACTGCATCATATAAGACACATCCCATGTACCAGTCAATGCAAAGAACAATATCATTGAAATCAAAGCAGGTGGCGTGATGATAATCAAATACAGCAACATATAGCTCAGATATTTACTCCACAACACAGACTGACGCTTAAAACCATAGATAGATAAAAGTCGCAGTGTACCAGCTCGCTTTTCACCAGATACCGCTTCAAAGCTCAATATCAACATAATAAAGCCCATCAAAATACCAAGTATGAAATTCCAATTTAGACTAAATCCATCAGTCCCAGTAGCACCATATCTAAAAAAGCTCGGAGTAAAAAACATTATGCCATTTGTCATTCTGTTTGCATAATTTCTATAATCGCTGAAAAGTAAAGAGGGCGAAGGCACATCAACAACAGAAATATGATGCCCTGCACCTAACATATTTCGCAATATCAACTGCGATTCATCATAAACTCTATCCTGATGAGCATTTAATAAATTGCGATATTCCTCTGATTGAGCCTGATAAGTAACCGAGCTACTAATCGCTGATAGTATAAATAAAGCAATTAGTATCAAGAAAAACATCTGAAATTTAAGGTCTCTTAATAAGAGCTTTATGTCTTTAATAAGTAATATAGTATTCATAATTTACCTCACATCATATCTCATGAACTTAGTCCATGTCAAAATCCATAACCCTAAGATGCTCACCACAAACATCGCCAAAACCACAGCAATCCTATTAAATATCTCTCCAAATGTGGGATTCGGTTGTTCATAACGCCTGATTATAGGCATCTCAAAACTAAACATTTCTGCGTTACTCACTATGGCTATCATATCATTTAAAGCAGAATCGTAATTAGTACGAAATCTCTCATTCCAATATTCTTCCGATCCTAATAAAGTCTCATCTGCTTTTTGAGCAAAGAACCCGTATCCTAATAGCCAGCCTTCCCTGATGCCTATACTAACAAAATCGTTTCTCATCCCTCTGCCTTCTTGCAAAAATCTATGATAATCAGCTCTGCTGTTCCCTGCTATTCTGTTGCTAATATCATTGAACAAAACTATCGGGTTAAAGAAAAAGACCAATGATCTAATATTTTCCATACTAATTCGTTTTCTGATGATACTATCCATCGCAAGCTCTATCTCTCTATTTGCGGGAAAATAGTTTTCGTATAAATGTTCTAAATACCGATACCACTTTTGATATGTTTCAAGATTTGATAAAATCATAACATTGCGAGTAATGCCCCCATTATTAGATAAATAAATACCACTTAAATCTTGACCTTGTAACATACCCTGTGCTTCTCTCTGTTTATCAGCATGAAGCCTCTGTAGTTGAACTATTTCATCATTATACAGCTTTGGTGAAACTATATAATCCCAGCTTGTCGGCAATATAATACACAACATAATCCACGTAAGTAAGCTATAAACCAGCGAACGATTTGGATTAGTCGTACAGACAGATAAAAATATTCCCAACAAACAAAAGAAAAAGATAAACAGCATCACTAAGAACCAATAGAAAAAGGCACTAAGAAAGAAACTACTCGTCAATAGATTGGCGTATATAAACACAAGGCTCATGATACTCAACACATAAGGTATCGTAAAGGTTATAGCTACGAAAACAAATACACCAAGTATCTTTTTCAAGACAAAGCTTTGTCGTTTTATAGGATAGGTAAGGAGTATTCGAAGAGTACCCGTTCGCTTCTCACCATTAACACTGTCATAAGATATAAGCAATATGAAGAGAGACAGGAAAAAAGTAATTAGATAAGTAATATCTAACTGATTATCCTCAAAATTGACAGAATTACGCTCTTCATTTTGAGCAATAGAAGTATCTATCGCTTCATAGACCTGTATACTGATAACCCTATCGAAACTAAACCCTTGATTATAAATCGAAAATATCAAAGGCTGATGTATTGCACGAGGGTTTATATGGCTGTAGTTAGGTGGGTTTTGCAAAATCTCATCCGCCTGCTGAACATCCGCCAAATACTGATTCATCTGCTTCTGGAAATCTATAACCCTGACTATAAATACCGACACAAACAGCAAGAGAAACATGGCTACCGTGATGTAAATACGTCTGCTTTTGAGCAGGTTTAGTATTTCGTGTTTTAAAAAGGTTTTTAACATATTAACCCTCTCTATCTTCGATATAATCTAAATATATCCTATTTAAATCCTCATTCGCTAATTCCTCTTTAGTCCTTAACATAACTAAATTACCACCTTTCATGATGCCTACTACATCTGCCATCTCTTTAGCACGGAATATCTCATGCGTTGACATAAATATAGTTTTTCCTTCATCTCTGAGCTTATATATCAATGTCTCAAAATCATAAGAGGCTTTTGGGTCAAGCCCAGAGAATGGCTCATCTAATAAAAACAATGTCGCATCCTTGACTACCGCAATAGCGATACCAACCTTCTGCCTCATACCTTTTGAGTATTTAGCTATGTTTTTGTGGATGAAATTATCTTGTAGTCCTACATCTCTCAATACTTGTTCAAGCTCTGTTTTAGCCATCTTCTTACCTGCTACTTCAGCAAAGAACTGCAAGTTCTGATACCCTGTGAAATTGTCATACAGCATGACATTTTCTGATAGATAAGCAATCTTGCTACGCAGTTGTAAAGGGTTTTGTTTGAGTGATATATCCTCTATACTGACATCACCTGCACTGGCTGTTATGAACCCGCAAATGATATTAATCGTTGTCGATTTGCCAGCTCCGTTTGCACCGAGCAAAGCAAATATCTGTCCCTGCTTTATCTCTAAACTGAGATTATTCAAAGCAAGATTTCCATCCTCATAAGTTTTACTTAATTCTGTAATTCTTAACATATTATCTCCTTAATCCACACATCCCCCCCCCTTTTTAAAGGGGGGCAGGGGGGATTTTATATTATTCATTAAAAAATCCATTTTTATCTGTCTAATCCGTGTCATCCGTGTGCTAACCTCTAATTCCTCGATATCTTCATGATAAACCATATAGTCCCCACTATCAATGCCAAGCTCAATATCACAGATAATACGATAATAAATGCATTTGTCTTTTTCACTACTTCGGCTCTAAACTCTACTTCAGGTGTCTGCAAATTACGATTGATATGATTACCTGTCATCCTAAATCTTATTTGATATATACCCGGCATGACGTTTCTATTCATCCTGACTGTCAATTCTATTGGTACTCGCTCGCCTGGGTTTAGTATCTCTATACGTTGTGGGCTGACAGTATAATCCCATTCAGCAGGTAAGAATATATCGGTTGCTATATTTGTGATAGGTTGCATACCGTCATTTTCAAGCCTAATTTGTGCAAAGTGTATCTCTTCAGTGTCATTACCTCTCCAAAAGAGATTGTTTACAGTCAAACGCATGTTTACTCTTCCTGTAGGCACTATTTGTAACTCTGTGATACCTGCTATTTCGTTTTGTGCATTTCGTAAGGTTAGACTAAACGGGATAGGTTTATCAAATTCGATATTATCACCTACTCTTTCAGGTACTCTGATACGTAAACCTATGTTTTGATGAGTTTCTGCAGGTGAGAATACTAATCGAGATAGTGTTACTTGATTAGGCAAATTATGTATATCCCAAGTAAATATCTCTGGTAAGCCACTTATCTGAGCCGTCAATGTCAATCTCGTATCACCAAAATACTCCATTGCCAGTCGGAAGGTCGCCATCTGACCATTCTCTATCTCCTGAGCGTAAATATCAGGTCGTATCATTATCAGATTACTATCATGCCTGCGAGGTAAATATATCTGCCTTTCCGTAATCCTATCACCAAAATTAGTAGACACTATAGCAGCATCGACATCTCTAAGCAATCTAAATCGCATAGTGTATGATGTGTTATCAGGCAAACTACGGATATGGTATTCAAAAGGCTGAGAGATGATATTCCTGTTCAAATCTTTGATAGATACGAACAGATTGAACATCTCCATCATTGAGACCCGACTACCAAGCATGTCTTCTAAAACAAACTCCTCGATGCCTACACTACCACCAGAGCTACTCTTTATCCGTAGCTCCACAAATACCTCACCATTGTCGGCTGTGATTTTATCAGCCTGCTCTATGATGATATGTGGCTTGTCAAATATCACGCTTAGCAAAAACTGTTCATAATTTATCCTGTCGTGTCTGTACTGCAATTCAAACCTTAATAATTCATCTCGTGAAATCATGTCTTGGTCGAATAGTTCTTTTGCGTTTTGCCAATTGCGTTCTGACTGCTCTAACACAATTCTTGCTCTTTCCAGTGCCAAAATCCTAAACCTTTCATCATTAGGGTTGTATTGATGTTGGGTAAAGGCAAAAAGATTTGTTATCAGCATGAATAACATGAATAATATAAATGTATATATAGTTTTCATATCACAATTTAAATCTCCCTTATGTAGAAGCCAAACGTAATTCGCCGTTTTCCATCACATATTTAGTTTCACAAAAATTGAAAGGCATACTTTCGTGTGAAATCACTATCAAGGTTTTGTCGCAAAAATCTCTCTTAATGGTCTCTATGATCTCTTTTTTGCTTACCTCATCGATAAAATTTAGTGGTTCATCTAAGATGTATATATCACTTTTTTGATGTAACCCACAAGATAACTGTAACCTCTTTTTTTCACCAGAAGATAAATTATCGCCATTTTTAGTAATATTGGAATACTTGTCTCCTAAAATTAATTGGCTTGAGATTGCATCACCAAAAAAATTATCCTCTAAACCGCCTGAGAAAATATAAGGTTCAGAAGGGATATAACAAATTCTGTCTCTAAGGGAATGCAAGTTGTATTTTGTAATCTCTTTCCCATTGTATAAAATATTTCCTGTTTGGGGCGACATGAGAGCAACTAATAATCTAACTAAAGTTGATTTACCGCTACCATTATCACCAGTTATCAAAATATGCTCACCTTTATCAATTTTTAATGACAAATCTCTTATTACAGTTACGTTATCAAAGGAGTAACTTATATCGTTTATATACAACGTCATAAATTCATCAGCGATATCCCCTCCTTCTGCTTCTATAGGCAATTCTAAATATTGTACAAGCCTGTCTAAAGAAATCATTTTGACTTTAAAACTTCCCCAAAAACTAATTAAAATATTTAGTGCGTTATATATACCACTAAAATATGCTAACATTGCTGTTACAGAACCAATTGACATTTCTCCTCGTATTACCATATATGCCCCTAATATGGTGATTGCGAAGTTACTAAAATTCATAAGATTAGAAGTTATTAGCTCTGTGTGGATTAGTAAATATTTCAAATACTTTTTAGATACTTCCTTATTATTAAATATTGCAATATTTATTTTATTAGCAATGAATTTATACGAATTTGATAGTTTAATTATAAGCTCACCATTATATGATTCATCTACTAGATCGTTTAATTTTTCTCGACATTCAATATATAATTGTCTACTTTTTTGAATCTTAGGAATCATTATTTTGGAAGTTATCACCAGCAATGGAATGAGGAAAATCATTAAAAAAGATGAAGTAATATTGATACTAATAATGATTGCAAACACTACTAAAATATAAATCACATTCGTAATAAACAGTACAATATCACTAATTACTAAACTCCCTGTTTTCTCTGAGTCATCATTAATTAGTTGAATAATATGTCTAATTGATTTTTTTTTACTACCATTGTTTTTGATTTTGGCAATTTTGACAATTATTTTTCTATTTATAAAAGCTTTTGCTTCAATACTAATCCTCTCCTTACAATATGAGCTTGTAGGTATAATTACAGCAGAACTAAGAAATACAAGCACTGCTAGGACAACTGCTCGCAAAAAATACCCAATACTAGCAAAATTGACTGCGGAATCTATAATATTTGCTAAAACTAAAGGCATGATTATAGACAGTATTTGAAATAACATAGCAATCAAAACAAAAATAATTAATAATATTTTGTTATCCCTATAGAACTCTTTATATACTATAAATATATTTTTCATATTTATCCTCTCCTACCTGATTAAGCTTCTCATTAATTTAATTCTCGAAATATGCAACATTTCAGTTATTTGAGAACAAATTAGATAAGATTAATTTCATGTTTGTTGTTTCAAGCTGCTCTTTTCTGCAATATACTTTCGAGGGGTCATTATATTTTCTTATTGATTGATTTATGCATCCTGAATGGCAAATTGGCAAAAAACAACATGATTGTTCTGCGCAATAATCATACCATTTTTTGTTAAAATGGCTTTTAAATATATTTCTTTCATATATTGTTCCGAACTTATACTCTTCTCTGCCTACTAAACCAAGACATTTATATATATCTCCATTGGGATAAAGAACTATGCCATTATTAGACTTAGACATGCAAAAACTACTAAACATGTATAAATCTTGAGTTCCAAAACCATATTTTTCCAATATTTTGCATAAATCTGGTATTTTATCTGCAAACGTGTATTCATCTAACATATAGTCAGATCCAAAATCAAAAACATGTCCAAAATTGATTATAAGTCTTTTCGTCCCAAATTTATTTTTTAGAAATTCTACAAGAATAGGGACAGATTCGATGTTTTCTTTATCGCAGTTTACTCTTATTGCTATTTTTGCATTATCTGATAGCTTAAACAAGGTACTGATATTATTAATAATCACATCGTAAGTCGCTCCATTACCTTTGATATATCGGCTTTTGTCATGATACTCTTTTGCACCATCTAATGTTATTTGTACAAAAATTAAATTAAATGGTATTAGATCTTTAATTTTTTTCTCATTAAGGAGATAACCATTGGTAATCATTTCTGTTTTTAGGACGATATTACGTTCTTGACATATATTGGAAATTTCACTTAATATTTCAACAACATAGCCCCAGCTTAAAGTTGGCTCACCACCATATAAACAAATTTTCAACTCTTTCAACTCATTTATCTGAGTATAATCCCTTATATAAGCAACAAACTCCTTTGCTATATCTTGATTTAGCATTATTGTTTTGTCAATACCATCTTCATAACAATATTTACATTCGAAATTACATACTGTTGTTGTCATAAGTGCTACATACAGTTTACTATTATCATCTCGCATTTTTTCAACATGGTTATAGAAATCTGCAAATTCATCTGTATCGGATTTAATAATAAATTCCATGTTTTCTAACTTTTGGATTACATCATTATTCTCTGAAGTATGATATGGATTCTTCAAGGAATATGATATTTCAAGAAAAACTTTTCTTTCTAAGGATATAATTGCTGTGTTTTTTGTGTTAAGCATAACTACATCACTCTCTGTCATAAACTTAAATATAAATGATGACCATTTTTTCATTTTGTACCTCCAGTACTAATTTAATTTTTTATTATTTTTAAGAGATCAAGGAAGCAGGATATCACCTGCAACCTTGATCTTAAGACATACATCATTTTCTGTTATTTACAGAAAAGAGTATCGTACAAAGGAGCTGAGTTACCAAGGATCAAAACCTTGAATCAAGCAGCCGCCATTGCAGCCACAAATGACTTTGCTCCAGCACCAATCGAATGTACCCTGTTGTTCTGGTTGACGTAACACTTTCATCTTTCTTTCTCCTATTATTTATTTAGAGCTTTTTTACCGCTCTATACTATCAAGGTTCAGAAAAAAGAAAAAAGATAGTAAATATTTTTGGTTTTATGGAAATATTTTAAATAATTAGTTTTAACAGAAACTATTTGATATCAGGATGAAAAAACAATAACCACTCAATTACTATGTTTTTTAATATAATTGAGTGGCGATACTGTTCAAGTTAAAAGCAAAATTATTATATTTTTGCTATTTCTTAAGTTTTAATTAATAAGCTTACTGGGTATTGTTCACTCTCGTTTATATTGAAAACACCTTCATCTACTAGCATTTTTGCGATAACTATTGGGACAACAGACATATACCCAATATTTTTTGAATATAATTGTTTGTCCGAATATGTACCATTTTTAATGATTGTTTGTTTAACATACGATATAATTTTATCTCCAATCTTTTTAATTAGTTCATCACTATATTTTTTATCTATGAGCTTTACTTTTTCAAAATCATTTATTGTTAAGACTGGTATGATTACATTAAATGGTTTATCTGTATTTGAACTAAGACTTAAAAATCGATGTTTAATCAAATCAGAAATATATGGTATAAATAATTCATCAATATTTTCGTTATAGTGTATATGATAAAGTAAACGAGCTCGCTCTCGATTTGAAAAATTGCTCGAAAAATCTGCTCTATATGTTCTTCCAAATGGAGAATCCCATTCTATAAAATCAAAACAATAATCTATCATAACTCTCTTGCCTCCTAAAAACATATCTGGTATATATCCGTTCGAAACATCGCTTATTATCCCATATTTAATAACTTCATTCGTCTCTACGTTAAAATTTGATTCGTTTAATAAACAAGAGTCAATCATAAAATGCCTTATGTGGTTACTTAATGTATAAAGACAATATAAATTAAGCTGAGTGTCGTTAAACGATTTAAGAAAGCCACATTTTCGATGTTCATTATATAAACTTTTATACACATCATTAACATCAAACAATATTTTTTCAGAAATTATGTATAAATTATAAAGAGCGTCATCAAGTTGTTCTTGGTCTATAAATGAAAAATCTGCGTAATATTTTTTAATTCCAGATTTTTTTAAGTGTTTTTCTTTATGCAATTTTTCAACTATTTCTTCCGTAAAAGCAGTTGGTGTCCCAATCAATTTACTTAATTCAACAACTGTCAATGGATTATTGTTTGCTAAAATCAGTATATTTTGCTCTAAAAGCGTTGCGGGTTGTCTATCAAAACCATCCAGTCCAGTAATACCTGAAACGTCAAAAGTCAGAAACTTAGGAGATATACTACTTAAACCATAATGTTCATTCAGTGTAAATTCATCCTTAACATATTTTTTCCCTGATAGAAGCCAGTATTTAACAGATGTAATTGATGTTTTTAACTCATGTGCAATAATTTCAATGCTTTTTTTCTCAAAGTAAAACTTATATAAGGAGAGTCGATGTGGTTTAGCTAAAAATGCTAATTCCTTTCGAATTTTAAAAGCATTTTTAATTTTTTCAATCTCATCTGCTTCGGAACTCGAATCTACAACCGTCATTTCTTCAGCCATTCTTTCTTCGAAATTCTTACATCTTTTCTTTTGCTTTCCTCTTTCCATATACCGAATACTAATTCTTTTCTGTAAAGTCCCAAAAAGATAATCTTCGATATCATCAATTTTTTTACCACCATCAATCGCTTTTTTAGTTATGAGGTATGTTTCATGAACTAAGTCTTCCGAGTCTTCACGATGATTAGTAGCTAACATTGCTTGCTTTAAGAGCTTTTCGTAGCAAGTTGTCATATAAACAAATAAATTGCTCATCCTGTTCTCCTTAAACCCTTATTAGAAAACCTAATAAAGATTTCTATATTCTTTATTATCATTAAATTTATATATACATAAAACATTAATACTATAATTAACTTGATATATTTATCAGTATTTCATAAATTTTACCTCGAATTAAAAAAATCACAAAAATCACATCAAATCACAAATTTTGTGATTTTTTAGTCACATTAGACAAACATGTCTATAACTACAAGCAAGATATTCACTTCCGAAAAATATATGTACGAACATCGCAAGGGGTACGGGAAAACAAAAAAACGGGTCGTGGGGGGTGTGTAGTCTATATCTAATTAACTATATCAAAACAGCCAAACAACATACAACACAACACTTTACATATCATCTGACATCCCAGAACAACAACTGAAAACAACAAACATCAGCTTCACAAGACATTTTACCCGTACTCAAACCCTAATCCCAGATATATTATTTCACTCCCCTCCCCCCTCTCCACTATATACTCATTCAGGTTATACCTCAATCAGCTCATCAGGTTCATTTTTAATATTAATTGATTTTAGAGCCATTGACAGCTGTTTGATGTATAGTTATAACATTAGTCTAATTCTCTAAATAAATAGCTTTAAATAGTCATTATAGCGATTTAAATATACTTATTTACTTTATTCCTACATTAGATATATAAAAAAAACGCATCGAAGCGTTTTTTTTTATATATATATTTAATTATATATATTCTTTTCTTTATATTGTATAATCATTCGTCTATATTGTATAATGCTTGGGTAATGGTTCTACAATGATTGGGTAATGATAGGATAATGATACGGGAATGATTACCCAATCATTATAACCATTGTGCTATCATTCTGAAAACCGATATTTTTAAATAGTATCAGATTTTGCTTGACAAGAATCGTGGTTTTATTATTGTGGGAATTGTGACGGGAAAACTCTGGAAAAGTAAACTCGAACATGATTATAGTGTGTTTATAATGTGATTAATAAAGCCGATGCAGTCGCCAGAAATGGTGGGTCTTTCCAGAGTTACCCGTTGCCTGTATCGGCGTTTTTTTATGGAATTACCAAAAGGTAAAATAAAATACTCTGGGAGGCTCTTATGAGTAGCTTAAAAACTCATTCACAGGTCAAAGCTGTTACCTACGAAAACAGCTCGAATAGTGTTTGGAAAAAAGTCAACCAAACACTAAAGAAACAAATACCCGTAAACAGCATTTATCATATCTATAATGATAATGGCTCAAAGTGGTATTACATTGAAGACATGAACCGAAACCACACAAATTTTTATAGAGGTGGTTTTTATCATGAGAACCCAGCACACAATAGTTGGTTTATCAATTTTCATATCCACGACAGCGTCTATATTGTAGACTGTGAAAAGTGGTTGTATGCTAAGCTCAGCGATTTATTAAAGGCAGGTGTATAATGTGTAAAAAACAATATGAAACCTATCCAGAAATGAAGTCAAGACATCAAAAAGATTTTGATACATTCCCGATAATGTTTGCTTTTAGTAACAAGCAGTTTGATGAGGGAATGATTAAACTCGGTTTAAAACCTGAAGACACCGATAAAATTGTTAGGTTGGGTTCTACAGGTGGGTATATCAGAAAAACCGACAGCGATGAGCTGTCAAACATCATTACACAGCATGAGAATGATATGAATAAAGCTATTGAGAATGATACCACAGGCGAAGGTTTTGTTTATAGCATGTTTCGTTATGAGCTTGCAAATCATGAGTATATAGTTAGCATGTGTTATGAAGATACTCTAAACGTGCTTGGTTACAGCATTGATGATATTAATAACAATCCCAAACTTTTAAAAGGTTTGGCAAAAGCTACAAAAGATTATTTAAAAGCGTGTAATGAGCATAATTAGGGGGGCATCATGCAATGGAAATCTTATTTTGAACATGGGAAATTCAAGTTTTTTAAAGATTATAAAACATTAGAAGACTTGAAGGCACAATATCGGAACTTAATTTTAATTCACCACCCCGACAGGGGTGGTGATACAGCTAATCATGAGGCTCTTGTAGAGGAATACAAGTTTTTGTTTGAGCAGTATAAAAATACCCACAGGGACAAATACGGTCGAACCTATACAGTCAAGGGCAAAAAGAAAACAGATGAGAAATGCACCGACTTTGTAAATATCATGGACTGTTTATTGACATTAGACGGTATTGAGATTGAGGTGTGCGGTCGTTTTACTTGGATAACAGGCAATTTTAAAAAGCACAAAGAAACTCTATCTAAATTAGATTTTGGATATTGTAAAGATAAAAAAGCGTGGTACTACGAGTATAGTTTCCTGAATAAGAAAAGTAAAAATTGGACATTGGACAGGATACGGGACACATTCGGTACTCAAATAGTCATAAAACAACCTGATGTTTGGACTGATGATGTACCGTTTTAAAGGAGTATAAAATGAGTGATTTATTATTTTTATATAAAGATAGGGACAGCGATGATTGTGATTGTGTGAAATACACTAAAATCTATCCAAACAAACATATTGAGATTTACACACTACACCACAATTTAAAATTTAAAAGAATTGATTTTGAGTATGATAATGCCACTACACTATTAACCAGAAAGGATTTTGATACGATATTTTTCTTCAATAGTGAAATCTTAAACCTTACATCCTGCGAGCCTGATGATATAGATAGCTGTAAAAAGCTGATACACCTACAGGAAATGATAAAACCCGTTTACGATAAACTACT
>Ga0123353_10007462_pt1 | contig 14781 bp, 16 predicted proteins | sample TergutLab28metaG_3_FD_92763 | JGI IMG/M metagenome (GOLD analysis project Ga0123353, IMG submission 92763) | Labiotermes labralis P3 segment gut microbial communities from Petit-Saut dam, French Guiana - Lab288 P3 | ecosystem: Host-associated > Arthropoda: Insects > Digestive system > Gut ... | reverse complement strand
TATATAAAGAGTGACCTGCTACATGTTTCGGCCTATCATGTGGTCATCCTCAGGGGACAAAACACAAATGATGAATTCGCAAAAGATTAAACAATTGGATTGGTTCTGACATTTCAGTAATTTAACCTTTCATGTATTCGTCCGATGTGTTTTACCTCCTGAAAATGGCCACGTGTTTGGTCAAAACACGTAGCAAGTCACTGCGTATGTAACTATTTTAATATAACAATGTGTATTTGTTGTTACTATTACAACAGGAGACCAAAATGTTCATTACCATATTTACAGTAGCTTGATGGGTCCATGTTCTGTGTATCCTAAAGCAGAAGTAGCGTTTGTTCTGTTTTAAAAATGATTAAATATTATTAGAGAAGATCCGTTAGAATCTTTATAACATAACAGTGCGCTTTATCTGTGTACTAATAAATTTATGCTGAGAAGTGGGATTTAAACATATTCCAGACCTCAAAACGCTGTTATGAAAGGTAAATTTATGGACAGCGCGGGTGGTTGTGGTGCTACAATCCGTCCCCCTTGAGGGGCGTCAGCTGGTATTAATTCTTTTTACCTCCCCCACACATACGCGGGGGTGGAGCATGATGTAATTATTGTACTTAATAATGATGGCACAAAATTGCTTTCGCACCAATGGCAAAGCTGGTGTGGGGTCGGAATGTTGGTATACGGTTGCTAGGACAACCGTCAGGTGACTAATGATTTCAAGGGGTTAGCGCAAGCAGTGAGTTTCGGGGGAGGGGACTGTTTTAAAAAGGGGCCGTAAGTAGGAAAGGGTAAGTTTAGGTGGAACTGGCCACGTGGCGAAGGGTCGGTGTGTAATAATTTTTTCGCTGTAGCGTGCCCCGTACTCTTAGGAGTTACGTCAAAAATTTCAGTTCTAGCTCGATTTTATTTTTTACTAATACAGTTTTGTCCAATATCCGTACAAAAGCAAGTATGCTGCAAGAAATGAAGCCTTTAAACAGTGAATGCAAGAAAGAGAGAGAAAGATCGGAAGGACGTATCCAGCTGCCTATAAGGTGCACCGTTGTGAGATATGGACGTTTTCCAAGACCTGATAAATGCCCATTAATCTGGGTATTCACGGAAAAGATGTGTTTACGTTAGATCGCAAGTTTGGTGCACCTTCACAGGAGAGAAAGAACGCCTCGTTGTAGTTATTTGAGATAATGGACGCGTAATTTTGGTACATTACTGAAATGCATAATAAGTTGACAGTAATTTGGTGGTCTGCACGGCTAGAGCTTGTGGGTGATTAATTTCATACAGGATGGCTGCATCAGAATGGTGCTGTAGCGACTCTGAACAGAGCGCAGGCGTCTCAGTGTTTAGTAAAAGCTGCCAGAAACACTGTTAACACGCTGCTCTTACGGACCGTCTTGAACGGGTTTTATTTGAACAGTCCCCACACGAAACCCCGAACGTCGAGAAGTTGAACTGCCTTGGGCATGTGATCGGAATGGATCAAACAAGGGTGGCTAAGACATTTTATGAGAGCCAGAGAGGAAGGAGTACGAAAGTAGCAAGGTGATGCAAAGAATGATTTATGGGAAATGACAGTGAAGGGATGGAGGCGGAAGGCAACAATTGAAGAACGGGAATCCGTCGTAAAGGAGACGCAAGAGGTTTAGAGAGTCATAGAGGCAAGAAGGAAACGAACGTAGACCCCATTGCCTTTTAGCCTGCGATTCTCGCTTTGTCAAGCGATAATTTCCTCATCAAATTTATGTGTCGGCCGTTAGTTGCTGTACAGGTATTTTACGCATTCGCTTGGTTTCTTAAATGTAAGGTTCTGAGTATATTTCATTGGGAAGTCAATTTCGATAAGGACCAATTATCTAATACGAATATTACTGATAAGTTATACCGGGCATTGTGGGATCATATAAGAAGTTTTGTATAAATATCAGCGTTGCGCTCCTGGTACGAAAATGAGTGGTTTCTTGTTCAGTAGGACCTGCCTTTGTTACAGGAAGGCCTACAGGTATTTTGCAGCAAAAAACCCGAAGTAACGCAGTGAATACAAATAATAAATTCCGTGATTATGCACACTAGGTCTTTTGTTGTCACAGGGTACATTGTTGCCGACATGTAGGTGTATCCACTCGTAATTCGTTGAAACGTCTGCACAGCGAAATGGGTGAAGAGAGAGAGAGAGAGAGTAGTCAACGGTGGTTTGTGTGGAGGAGAGTTTTGCAGGTTAATGTGTCTGAGATGGAGGAAGATAAAGCGAAATGTAATCCTATGCAAAGCATGAAGGCGTGTGGTGGAGCGGAGGTAGAGCTGTACTCATTTTTAATCTCGGCGCTAGGTGGGAGTGTTTAGCGTCATGGTGCATCGGTTTTTTGGTTCTTCCCACGAACATGAGCCCCTGTCACTCGTTGTTTAGGAGGCTAGGTGGGCCCCACAATCAATCTGGCCGCTTCAGATTAAAAAAAAAATTGCCTCTGTCGGAATTCGAAACACGATACGCCGCTTTTCGAGTCCTTAGCTTAGTCACTATACCGACGAAACTCTTGTTCTGTTTTGTGACAGAATGTAATTATAAAACGTTTGGTAACAAACGTTCCAGCGGACTAGTTGGCATGCGAAATAGCCCCTCAGCATTAATGGCCAGCCTGTATTTCCTCTAGTTAGTATCCTTATTTTGCAGTGGGCCAGGAATGAACACAGGGATATTATAAACGGAATCGTGTTGAACATAAAAATTGAGGAACGGTCGGAATACAAGTTTACAATATGACATTCAGAGGACCGTGCATGGTGATATATTCTTATAATAAAACCAACGAGATGCACTAATTTCTCAAATTTATTTTTGGAATTGAACTCTACATGTTTCGGACAGGTTTTTCGTACATAATCAGGAGTCTAGTACTGTACACACAGCAATATGTGTGTATGTCATACCGGTTATGCTGACTGCTTGCTAGCATGTATGACATACACACATATTGCTGTGTGTACAGTACTAGACTCCTGATTATGTACGAAAAACCTGTCCGAAACATGTAGAGTTCAATTCCAAAAATAAATTTGAGAAATTAGTGCACCTCGTTGGTTTTGTTATAAGAAGTTTACTATACTCATATTTTGGGTTATTAAATGTCGTCTTTGAAAAGAACCGTTCAGACTTAATTGTACTGTTGTCCAACTGATTTATGACACAAGGGAGACACATACCACGTATCATGTCATGGGACGAGCATTTCTATTCCATTTTGATAGAAACTGTGTCCTGTGTCTTTAACCGTTCGTGTCACAAAGATTTCGACCTTCCTATCCTCTTTACATTTATGGCTGCCAAGTTCTTGTTTTTTTTTTCTCCAGAGCAGAAAACAGGTAATAAGCATTCGGCGACAAATATCTCTGATGTTATTACAATCTCGTTACGTTCTTATTTAGGAAATTACATATAACTGGACCGCTTCTGTTACTGAACAGGAAATTCGTCCGGTATCGTGACACAATTACCTCTCTTGCTGGTCTTGATTTCTCTGTGTTCAGTTTAGAGACTTGTGCTAGTGCGTAGGGATTTTGCTGTACGTGTTGAGGAGGGTGGGGAAGGAAGAGGGGAAGAAATTAGAGCTCGATTTTTTTACGTTTGAAAAATATACTTCGTCATCGAATTTGAAAAGTATTGCTGAGTCAGAGAATCATTGGGTTGGCAGGGATACTGTGAGACGGGGTGGGGAGTGGATGGTGCGGGCGTGATGTAGCGAGGGTCGTTTTGTGATCTGATTCGTTTCATCTGTCTCTAACTCAGGTCTTCATCATCCGGCTTCGTGTCTGCCGTCCTGTGTCATTGGCCGTTAAAATACCTGACTTCATATCGTTCAACTTTGCTACGTTGTCGTCTTTTCTATGACAGCTGTTCTCCGTATTTACTGGCTTGGGGTAGAAATGCCAAAATTCCTTTGCTAATGGCAGTAGATTTGTCAGGTTTTGTAATTATCTGTTGTTTAGACTGCAGTGTGTACTCTGTTTTAAAGGACTTGTGTGTAGTAGGATTACATCAAGGAAGTCCCCCGCCGTTTTACATGACAACCTTCAGTGCAAGTCCCGCAAACCTCACGGCTCTCCTACCTCAGTCACAAGGTAGCAGCTGCTATGTATGCAGACAAATACTGGCACATTCACCGCTCTGTTTGCTGAAACACACTGATATACACGACTTCGCCCACTGTCCCGACATCATGACTTCAGTCTAGGCTCGCTAACGTAACCTGCTCCTGACGCTGGAGACTTTGTGACATTACTTCTGCTATACCTCATTAGGCCTGTAGTGACTGGCTACTAGGCGATGTCGACTTGATCCTCAGCAGTGCAGAGGCAGAAATGTTTCTCTTCACTGACTCCTTTCTCGCTCTAGGACTGAAACCATCCCTTGTTCAGTGACTACAGCAGGTTGTTTTCGTGGAATAAAGGGTTCGAGGCGTGGAGCTGACTCTTTATATCCACATAGTACGGTGTCAAGGATGAAGATATACCTGCTTTCCTCCAAGACGTGTTTATGTCGTGGACCTTAATTAGGCACATGAATTTAGCAATTCAACCTTGTCCTTTAATTTTTCTTTTAAATAACTTGGAAAAACGTAAACAAATTTTTATGTTTATAGAATGCGTAAAACTGTTTATGAACAATATAACTGTAGTCACCGTTTATGACTATTTTAATGTGGTATTGAAAGAGCTGTGTTTAGTTTAGTACTTTATACCGTATGAAGAGGACGTAATAAAGACATTATCGAGTAATGGCTGTGTCGGTGGCAGAGGTGGCTTGCACATATATCTGTTGGCAGTGGAATACGGGAAATTGTATGTTACTGGCACCACCAGAAGAAGCGAGCAGTTTGATTATTTTTGTCTTTGGTTGCTTCGTACAAATTACAACAATAGCCTTTCACATAATTTTTTGTTTAAGAGCGCTGTATTTTGCATATAATGTGCGTGGTCTTTGTGTTATTTCTGTGTGTATCTTTAGGCATTCGGATAACGTGACGGTATGCTAAATACAGACTATGGGATAAAGTACTTTGAAGCCTAGATCACTGTTACTGAGATTTATAAGACTGTCTCCATACAACCTGTGTGAGAAAGGTGTACTTAAAAGTTTCGGTCGCAAAGATAGATCTTATTGTTACGAATACTGCAACACAGAGACATGTAGTGCTGACACACCTGCAACACACAGACGTATAGTGCTGACACCTGCAACACAGACGTGTAGTGCTGACACTTGCAACACAGACGTGTAGTGCTGACACACCTGCAACACAGACGTGTAGTGCTGACACACCTGCAACACACAGACGTGTAGTGCTGACACACCTGCAACACAGACGTGTAGTGCTGACACACCTGCAGCACACAGACGTGGAGTGCTGACACACCTGCAACACAGACGTATAGTGCTGACACACCTGCAACACACAGACGTGTAGTGCTGACACACCTGCAACACACAGACGTGTAGTGCTGACACACCTGCAACACACAGACGTGTAGTACTGACACACCTGCAACACACAGACGTGTAGTACTGACACACCTGCAACACACAGACGTGTAGTGCTGACACACCTGCAACACACAGACGTGTAGTGCTGACACACCTGCAACACAGAGACGTGTAGTGCTGACACACCTGCAACACACAGACGTGTAGTGCTGACACACCTGCAACACAGAGACGTGTAATGCTGACACCTGCAACACACAGACGTTTAGTGCTGACACACCTGCAACACAGACGTGTAGTGCTGACACACCTGCAACACAGAGACGTGTAGTGCTGACACACCTGCAACACAGAGACGTGTAGTGCTGACACACCTGCAACACGGACGTGTAGTGCTGACACGCCTGCAACACAGAGACGTGTAGTGCTGACACCTGCAACAGAGAGATGTGTAGTGCTGACACCTGCAACACGGACATGTAGTGCTGACACACCTGCAACACAGAGTAGTGTAGTGCTGACACCTGCAACACAGAGGCGTGTAGTGCCGACACACTTGCTGTTTAATTTTGAGGTGCAGAAAGTTGAAAGATCACCCTAAATCGGTCAAGAGTCGAGCGTATTGCAGGCATTTTAACTACACACAGTAATTGGTGAAGTATGAGCGTCACCACTTAAGTCACAAAACGCTACAAAGTGAGCATTGCAATGCGTAATCTGTCAGTAAAATAAATGTTGTATGTCTGTACATATTTAAACTTCGTTGCTGTCATATCTCTTTGACTAAGTTGTACAATTACCGTTATACTGTGTCTGTGTATATACATATATATGTACATTATCTCCGGACATGTGGCAACGTTGGGGTATGCAGTTAGACGTCATGGCGGCGTGCTGCTCTTGATTTATTAGCCCCTGACCTGCTAAACCCCTCGCCTTCAACACTGTCTATTGCCATCATATACTGGTGCAACAGCCAAGAAAAGTATCTTTCAGTTTTTTTCATCCGCTTTATAACGGCAGTCCATATTTCCCTCCCAGACTTTTTACCAGTCCGGGAACTTAACACACACCCTTTTCCAGCGCAATGACATTGTTTAGGTCACGTGTAGTGAAAGTGGATTTGAAAATGAAAGTGTCCTGGGAAATGAGTAGCTGCTTATTTGGGATTAGTTACAGCCGTTTCGGAGGATACTACTGCCTTCATCTTCAGAGCCAAGTATTTCAGGGAGGAGTTTGTTATAATCCATCCAAGTACACAAATTCCGTGGGACGGCACATTATTCAGGGTTAATGCTCCGTACTGCGATGTTGAGTTTTAGACCCCTTAATTTGACCTTATTTTTCATTGATATGAATTTGGCTGGCTTTACCCTGGAAGTGACGGTACAGTGAGACTTCGAAACGTCGGTAACTGTTTCTAGACACGGCGTAACGTCCCAGAAGACTTCAACCTTTAGCGTCACAGCTGTGAAGACCTTAGATCTCCCCCAAATGTATGTAACATTTACTGTGACCTGAGGGGGTTGAAATCAGGCATGCAATCTTCTGGTATATGATGCCCTGTGGACTGATAATTTGTTACCAACGGCGCGAGAGAGTTCTCTGTCGCTGTTCTTCAGAGGTAGAATGCTTCCGTGAAGATGTGAGCATGGGTCCTCAAATGTCGGTAATTTAATGTCTGTCGACACGATATATCCCACAAGGCTCTGATCTTCGTCAAGAACATTGTGAACATCTGAATCACAAAAACGTTTTGCTGTTTGTCGAACTGCCTGACTCGACTCGACTTAGTATTAAAACATTTATCTTCTGATGGTTCTTTAGAATTCAGAATTTGAGTTGCTATTTAAGATTGTAGGCGGAGGGACCCGGGTTCGATCCTCTATGATATCACTGAAATTTTTCACTGACATAATCCTTCGGGCCGTACTTTGGCCCTGGGATATACTGAGGTACTAACAGAAAGCATTACCAGAAGTATTTCCTAAGGGGTAAAGGTGAACAGTGAGTAGGGCTGACAACCGTACCATGTTAATGTGTCGAGTCTTTCGAAATCTTGTATTCTTAACCTCCTGGAACCCGCTGGACCTGCAATGGGCCTGTACATGGATTACTTTTCGTTTATCAAGATTGTATGTCTGGATGCCTGTGCCTAATCCCGTGCACTGACAGCCTGTTGGTCATGGACTACATCTTAGGTGAAAATAAAGCAATCACATATTTATCTAGCCTTTCGTATTTAATGAGAAATATAGGTTTTTCGAATCGCTGTCTGAAAGGCTGAATGCGATGGTTGTGGCCGGTATCATCTTTTAACCTGTTACGGAGTTCCGAAATGTCCGTGTATTCCATGTATCTTGATTGCAGTAAGCTCTTGGGCTATTTGTTTCCCAGAGATGCTGATAAAAATACAAATAGCGAAGGTGTTTTTCCTGTCGTCGCCACGGAGACTGTTATGGTTGTTTTGAAGTACTGGGCTCGAATCTTCGTGCTGCAAGGCCATACCATTTTAAATGTACGTTACTCCATTTTTAACATAAATCTTGGAGATCAGTCAAGCTCGCGTGTTGGTTTTTTGACACTTCCTCGCTGCAGGGTTTCCAACCACTCTTTAACCTTTAGACGCCTAACGTCAACTATAGTTGACGTACCGCACCGCTAACCTCCAAAGTTGCATTTTATATATTTATTCAACAAATATAGGTGCCGAATATTTTAAACATGGTGTATACTCTCCGTTTCTTTCTCTTCAAAATGCAGTTTGTCTCATAATTCTAACTTGTTTGGCCCTATATTATTCACATTTTGTATACAGGGTGTGCTAAAATTAAAAAAAAATAATTCCGGCGCCACAAGGTTAAACATTCTGGAGCAATGAAAGTATTTTGACGTTTTGCTGACCGTGCATCTCAGTATATTTATCTCAGTATTTAACCAACTTGATGCACAACATTTGTTTCACAGTACGTTTTATTTCATGTCTCTACATGTTTCGAGCACATATGCTCATCATCAGGAGGTCAAAATTGCATTACACAGTCTCTGGTATCATCACACCTATGGGTGTGATGATACCAGATGATGATGATGAGCATATGTACTCGAAACATGTAGAGACATAAAATAAAACTTACTGTGAAACAAATTTTGTGCTTCAAGTTGGTTAAGTACTGAGATAAATGAAAGTAATTGTTATGTTTATTTTATTGTTACATTTATGTACTTTCATTGTTATGTATGTTCTCTTCTGTATATTCTGTTTTCATCGTGCCAAATGGCACTCTTCGGCTTCCCTGACTGAGGTTTTCCCCTGCTTTTTCCCCAGTTGTAAGGCAATTGCCAGGGTATAATTCGCAAAGACGGGGCACGGCCCGCACTATTCCTAATTAGAAGTTGTTAATTGTGTTGTCTGTTGTTACCTGTGTTGTCCTATATATTGCTTGTGTGTAAATGTGTACTGTACTACTGCCACCGGCTGTCAACCCAATTGCAGTTAACAAATATGTCAATATCAATATCAAAGTATGTCCAGCTGTGACTTTTTTTAATGAACCTTTTGTGAAATTTATGACGGACTAGACGAAGAATAATGAGTATTACATTTGACTCTGTTCTGTAGTGTAAAGTTTGCTTCTTCAGCCCAGTCATAATTGACAGCTACAAGTCGTCTAGCTTACAACAGAGCTATACTATATTACCAGGCTGTAATACTTAGTCAAATGATAGACTTTCAAGCGTGGGAGTTTGATCCGCGTGTTAGAAAGTTGAAGTCACCTGTCGACGAGATACTGGCGATCCCGGTTGCATACTAGTGAGATGCAGACTCGCGTGCCGTGCGACGAGAAGATAAAACTTCCGTGAGATAACGTACTGCCGTTTACTAAAAGCTGGTGTGTTGAAGATTAATATAATTGTTAATAAATCTATGTCTTATATCAGTGGCTGGACCAAAAGTCTGACTGTTGGAGCCTACATGTTGCACCTTCCCTTCAGACAGAGCATGGGAGACGACTGGAGGTAGTTCGTTGTTTCCGTATGTGTGAAAAACACGAAGTGTTAGCGGAGTAGCTGAGAGAACATTAGACGGTTGTAAAGGTAAGACAGACCCAGATGGTTCCAGGAAGTTAAGGTTCCAAGATTTCGTGACAACGGCACAGGACGTTGGTAGGTTGTCTGCCTTACGCACCGGCTGCCTTTACCCTCAGGAAATATTCCTGGTACTCATTTCTGTTAGAGGCTGAGTCTACCCCAGGACCATAGTGCGATCGGAAGGACTTTATATCAATGAAAAATCCACTGACAGTGACTGGGATCGAACCAGCGATCTTCCGATTTGTAGCACAGCACTTTAACCACTGTGCTACCGCGGTCCCTCACATAAGACGGTTGTACGGAATATATGTGGGGTGGGGAGTACAGGTAGGTATATAGCTCAATTCATTCTTATCCTTGGAAGTGGATCTGAATAAGTTGTTAACTTCAGACCTCCGGAATGAACCCCGGTATCCATCGAATAGCAGCTTCGATGGGCACCAGAGGCGCTGTGGACGTTTCGGAGAAGAGAAAATATGCATTCTCCTTACCAACATTCGAACTCCGGACCATCCAGCCAGTAGGCTAGTCGCTACACCTGCTTTGCTATCCCGACTCCCTCTAACAAAACTACAGCCGTTTGAGGTAGGCAGAATTTATTAGGATCTGAGTCTGTAATTGGCTGTCAGCACACCGGCTGTCCGTATGTTAGTTTGTGCTTATTTTGTGCCATCGACGGAGGTCGCAGTAATTTGCTACTGTAGGCCTAATACGGTACTGTTCATGACGTCAGCATCACGTACATTCGTTACGGGAGAAATTGCGCATATTCTGTGTCTTACAGCTCATCTTATTTGGAAGGGTGCCGGAAGTCAGAGTTGTGACGTGCTTCCACAGAACGAACATATGGACGGTCTTGGGCACGCTGGGAGACACCGTGATGCCACATTTTGCAGTGACAAATAATTTAATGAATGCTGGGTGTCTGTAGAATTTATTTTGGGTAGCTGGTCAACTTGACATTTATGGAATTTGAAAGTTGATTACCAGTTACTTAATTTTGCGGAAGAACAGCTGGACACACGCTTTTTGACCACAGAAGGAATGAGGAAATTTTGGGGAGATTTGAAAGTAGAACCAGTTGGCGAGAAACTAAGAAGATTAAAATCAAATTGGCTATGACGTGTAACTGTAGTGAACAACAACAGGATGCCAACAATAATCCTGAATTATAGAGCAAATGGGCGAAAACGACTTGGAAGGTCTTTGAAGAGACTGTTAGACGAGGCCGAAGCAGGTTTATCAAGGCCTAACTGTTGACATCACGTTGATGATTATGGTGATGATTATCTATTCGCAGTACAGCACTGGACCTTGTCCTTGGCTGAGTCCCTTCCGTTTCTTTCCACCTTGTTTTTGTAATGAATTTATTCGTTTCATAATCAGTTTGTTACCGTAAGGTCTGTGTCTCCGATGTTGTGTCCATTAATTATGTTTTACCGATCAAGATTTTGTGTTCATTTCTCACGTCCTTCTGCGTAATCCGAATTCCATATGTATACATACATATATATATATTCCTCTTGCCATTAAGTTCTTAAGTGCCTCGAATCTTTGCTATAGGTTGAGACACCGGTACCAGAAAGGCAAGAACAGGTAAAATAACAGGTTGAAAAATTCGACACCGCAGTGAGTATCAGCAACCACACTGCAGGTTGTTGTAAGGATCCAAGAGAAATTTTAACAACCGATTGTATTACAACAACCGTGTTTGAAGTGTGTTTGGTCGGGACTTTTTTGTTTTATAAGGAGACTAAACACATAAATTTATTTATTTATTTATTGTGGTTTTATTTTACGACGCTAAAATTTGCACAGAATATATTTCTTCGATATATCATATCGAAGGCAGTAATTCCTCACTGTAACTTGAGAATATAATGTTAGCCAGTGACCTACTTATTTACCATGCGTCAAATCAGATCTGTTGTATCATAAAATATCGGCTGGATACTTGGATCTGATTCTCTCCCTTGTGGGAAAACATCATGTGACTTAAGTGTTGCATGATCCTAGATTGTAGTTTCCAGCGTAAATATTTATGTTCTGTGTCAGTAACATCTACCGTGCGTTGTTGTTGGCTAAAGTAAACAGTCCCCTGTAAGTGTGTTTATGCCTTTGCATGCACAGTAAATAAAGAAGGAAGTAAATGAATAAATAAAGCCGTCTAGTTCTTGCCAAAAATAGACATTTCATTGCTTCTTCGGACTATAATTTTCCGATAACCAATGAAGAAAAATATAAAATTATCACTTTGCAGTAGGTTACATATGTTATCAACTTACTGTAAAGTACAGAGGTCGTCGTTTCGTTGCCACCTGTTCTGTCACCTCAGGTTTTCATGAACTTCTGTAGCTGGTGTGTAATGTAAGATCGGCCTCTGCCATTATGGCACCTTGAAAGACCGTTAACAATTCCTTTCTGGATTTCGACATATACATTAGTAATCATTTATAGTCGGGTTCACAAAATTTCGAAAACAGGCTACTAGCTTCTTCATGTCTGTCCGTCCGTCTGTGTGGAACAACTCGGCTTCCTCTGGAAGGATTTTTACGAAATTTTATATTCATGCATTTTTCGAAAAATCTGTTGAGAAATTGGAAGTTTCATTGAAATGTGACTAGAATAATGGGTACTTTACATGAAGACCAATGTTCATGTATCATAATATCTTGCTGAATTATTTTTAGAATGAGCATATTTTCGGACAAAATTTGTAAAGAGAATCAAAACACACATTTTGTGTTCAGTACCTTTTTTTAAAAAAAAAATCGTGCCGTTCGTGAAATAATGTAATTAGGGTCAGATAGGCCACATGACAGTATAACACGGCGCATGCGCTTTGCTTTCTGGGTAAATAAGGCTACACACACACACACACACACACACACACATATATATATATATATATATATATGGTTACACGAACGCTCTTCAATGTCGTGTTTGCACGTGCATGCCTGTCTTGCCCCATTTCATTTGGGTTTCGTACTTGCAATAAGATTGTCGAATCAGTCATGCTTGGAAACAGCGGTGTTGTACATAAAGTTTTGAATGTAGACTCGGCTTAGGGAGCCATCGAGTGACTTGTAATCTACTTCAAAATCAGGAGTATGTGCTGCAAAAAAAAAAGGAGTCTTTCCGAGGTCGTTCTGCTGTTATTGTTAAACCAGCAGGCTTGTGCATGGATGTGTGTTATTGCATAGGTAGATAAGCAAACTTATGTGGCATAATGCGGTTCTTTTCTGACTTGTGACGTCGTATGTGGTGGTACATACAGACGTTTCGAATGAAGTCGCATCATAGAATGCAGTTTTTTCAAAAATAACACGTGACAATTTCAAGTGGTGATGTATTTTATGTAGGGCCTGAGTAGGCCTGTAATGCTCTTAAGGTTCAAAAATCGTAAATTGTAGGGGATCTACTGAAGGACCTAAGAGTAAAGTTATCCTCGGGCACAAAGTGAAGGTAAATATTGAGTTTGGCTCCACCAATTAGTAACTACGGCACTCGATAGAGGCGAATTTTGGCCTTTAATACGTTTCGGGATCGGGCAGTACCCATTTAATAGGAGACGGGATAAACTCCAGAACTCGTCTGATTATGTTGGAGAAGAAAAAGATTTCTTGCCTTTACCGGGAATCGAACCACGATTGCAGGGTTGTGGGTATGTGAGTCAGAGAAGTGATTGTTCACAGGTTGGACGACCAGCATTTCATCGCTGGCAATAACAGAGTTGTTTCTCGTCACTGTCACCCTCAAAATGGAGCTCCTGATAAACGGACTGTCTTAGCTTTTCCCTAATTTGGACGTGGTAAAGGGTCCGGGGCATCACACACACACATCCTCTCCCCCGCCCCACACCAAGTACCAAAATTTGAGAAAGAGTGGAGCAGTACCTCCACCGTCATTACGTCATTCTTCGCGTGATGCACACTTTACACCTCCCGAACGTGAATTATTCAAAATCAAAGATTTCAGAATTCACTATACGGACAACTGCATACATTGTCAGGGGGAGGAAAGCAACTGTGCAGACATACATTATGTATTTTTGTATCTGTCTATCTGTTTGCTGTAGAACACCTGTTTTAGGTGACACCTGTGTTCAGGCAGTGCTGTTACACCATATGGCGGCACCTTTCCATCGCAACACACGTGTATGACAGCCATCATTCGAGAGTGTATGCAGAGTTTTGATGGATTGGAATCAGATAGGATCTTGTATTCTGGTGACCTAGATATAAACCTAAAAAATACATATACATATTGAAATATGGAAAATCGTTCTGAATATTACGTGTGTATTTCTCTTGTTAGAATACCCAATCACCATAAAGTAAATAATGCGCGAAATTACTCGTCCGTGTTAGCGTGTTGCGCACTGCTGGGCGGTTCATATGCTACACTTACGGTCCGCATTACTGACCGAACGTGTCAGTACATCTACAAGAAGCTATTGACAAAATGCGACAGACTTGCTATGGAAAATGCTCACAGAATGAAGGCGTACATTTCTCGTCCAATGTCCACTGTTGCTCCTTTTCTTCCATTTACCCTGTACATTCCATTAGACTTATCCCACGATCTACACTATGTATACAATTATGCTTCTTCTACAATTTACCCTATGCATTTTAACGGAACTATCCTCAGACCTTCATTCCTCTCGGATGGTGGTGTTATGTCTCGTGGTGACTGATGTCAGGCATTGCTTAAGACAACGCAATGGTTTAGCTTCAAAGGTCTTCTTTGTGGACATTTCCACCCTTGAATATGAGACCACTAAGTCTTCTCGAAATACCTGGCACAAATTACCCAGCAACACCATGCCACATCAGAGAAGAATGAAGACGTAGAAACCAACATGGGTTTGTTGGATATGCAGCAAGTACAAGAGATGCTCGGGGACCGCAGTAGCACAGTGGTTAAGGCGCTGTGCTACAAATCGGAGGGTCGCTGGCTCGATCCCAGCTAGTGTCAGTGGATTTTTCATTGACATAAAATTCTTCCGATCGCACCATGGCCCTGGGGTCGACTCAGCCTCTAACAGAAATGAGTACCAGGAGCATTTCCTGGGTGTAAAGGCGGCCGGTGTGTAAGGCTGACAACCTACCACCATCCTGTGCCGTTGTTACGAAATCTGGGAGCCTTAACTTCCTGGAACCCTCTGGGCCTGTCCAGGCCTGTAATGGGACTGCTTTACC
>Ga0123353_10007461_pt1 | contig 14781 bp, 9 predicted proteins | sample TergutLab28metaG_3_FD_92763 | JGI IMG/M metagenome (GOLD analysis project Ga0123353, IMG submission 92763) | Labiotermes labralis P3 segment gut microbial communities from Petit-Saut dam, French Guiana - Lab288 P3 | ecosystem: Host-associated > Arthropoda: Insects > Digestive system > Gut ... | reverse complement strand
TTTTGCTACCAGCGAAGATCCTTCTGCGCATGACGAGATACATATTCTTTCTATCGATTCCAACGAAGACTTTATCCGGGCAATAAATCAACATCAAAGAAACCCGCAAATATTTCACGGTCTCCATATAGAGCCTGAAATAATACGGTTGTCCGGCGCTGAGTACCAATATCTTTCTATTGCGCCCATTCCTAATACCAATTGGCTTGTGGTTACGTTTTACAGCTCTGCGGCGCTATTTAACATAACAAATATGTTGCCGCCAATCATGGGTGTTGCTTTGGCATTTCTATTTTTCGCGTTTATAAATATCGCATTTATACAATTGTTGGTTCTTAAGCCGTTAAATCTGCTAACGCGTAGTGTTTCGCAATCCGTTCATGATGTAAACAATGTTTACGGCATAAAACGTGATGACGAAATAGGAGCACTGTCACGTGCCATGTCGGAAACTTATACTCAGCTTGAGGCCGCAAATCGTTCCAAATCCGAATTCCTTGCCAACATGAGCCACGAGATTCGCACGCCTATGAACGCTATTATCGGCGCAACAGAAATTATGATGCAAAATAAGCTCCCCACAGAAGTAGAAGAAGGCTTGTTGACCATCTACAACTCATGCGATTTGCTTCTCGGCATCATCAACGATATTCTGGATTTTTCAAAAATAGAGGCGGGCAAACTGGATATCTCGCTAAAACAGTATGAAATCGCAAGCTTAATCAATGACTCGGTGCATTTGAACATGATGTTAATTAACAGCAAGCCCATCGAGTTTGAAGTTTTAGTCGACGAAAATTTACCGGCAAAATTAGTCGGTGATGAGCTTCGTATCAAACAAATTTTAAACAATTTGCTTTCCAATTCGTTTAAATATACAGATTCCGGTACAGTAACACTTTCGATTTCTTATGAAAAACCGGAAGGCGACAATATAATTTTGCTGCTTCGTGTTCAAGATACCGGACACGGTATGACGAATGAGCAGCAGGTAAAATTATTCAGTGAGTATACGCGCTTTTACAATGAAAAAAATACAACCGTAATCGGCACGGGATTGGGCTTGACGATTACACAACGTTTGGTAAATCTTATGGACGGCGAAATAATTGTAGAAAGCGAACTCGAGCGCGGTTCAACGTTTACGGTTAGATTACCGCAAAAAACGGTGGATACGGAAATACTCGGTTTTGAAATGGCGGAAAATCTGCGCCGGTTCCGCATGAGTTATATAAAACTGAATATGAAAAACAGAATAACGCGTACTCCAATGCCTTACGGAAAGGTTTTAATCGTTGACGATGTGGAAACAAATTTATATGTAGCGTCGGGTCTTATGAATCTGTACAAACTCCAAATCGACATGGTGGTAGGCGGACGCGGAGCAATCAAAAGAGTAGAAGACGGCATGGTGTACGACATTATTTTTATGGATCATATGATGCCGGAAATGGACGGCATGGAAGTAACGAAATATTTGCGGGACACAGGTTATAACGCACCTATAGTGGCATTGACCGCAAACGCAGTTGCAGGGCAGGCGGATATATTTATCAGCAACGGCTTCGACGATTTCATCTCTAAACCGATAGATACACGTCAACTGGATATAATTTTGAATAAATACATACGCGACAAGCAACCGCCGGAAGTTCTTGAAGCCGCCAAACAACAAGAAGAAAGCAGAATCGCCGAATTGTATACTGAGGAACACGAGGACGTATCCCCTCGATTGATAGAATCGTTTGTTAGAGATGCCCGCAAAACCATTACGGAAATAGAAGAAATTTATTATAATTCCGACCTGGAAAATGAAGCAACCATACGCCTTTTTACAATTTTGACGCACGGAATCAAAAGCGCGCTTATAAATATCGGAAAACCAAAATTGTCGGAATTAGCTTCCATATTGGAAACCGGCTTGAGAGAGAAAAATGTAAGTATAATAAAAAAATCTACTCCCGACTTTTTATACGATTTATGCAGGCTTGTGGAGGAATTGGAAGAAAGCAACTTAAGCGGTGATATGGCCGGTTCGGAAGTAAACGCAGAGAATATGCGCGAGGAGTTAACAGCCGTCAACAAGATGTGTTCCGAATTCAACAGGAAGGAAGCATTGGACATACTTGACGGCATGAATGATTATTCCAACGATACCGGAATGGTTCTTGAAAAAATAAAAGAACAGGTTCTCTCTTGCGAATACAAAAAAGCAGGCGATATTATCTCGGCATACCTGACCATTTTAAATGTGCCGGTTGATGATTTGGACACGGCAAAAGGACTCAAGCGGTATGAGTTCGACGCAGACACATATATGAATATTCTTAAATCATACACTAAAAGCATACATCCCATGCTTGGTTCAATAGAGAATGTGAGCAGGGAAAGTCTCGCGGAATATAAAATACTCGTTCACGGTATAAAAGGTGCAAGCTTTGGGATTCATGCCGAAAAGATTGCCGAAAAAGCCGAAGCTCTTGAAAAGGCATCAAAAGACGGAGATTTCGAATATGTAATCAAAAACAATCCGGAATTCGTCGAAGATTTATCGAAATTGCTGAATAATATTGATGCTCTTTTTTCAACCGGAAACGACGAAATTCTCAAGCCGGTAAAAGATAAACCCGACGATGAATTGCTTTCAAAACTTCTTGAAGCTTGTGAAAGTTTTGATATTGATGAAGCCGATGCCGTGTTATCGGAAATTGAGAAATACAATTATGAATCCGATGCAGGTCTTTCGAGTTGGCTGCGGGAGAATATTGAAACGATGAACTATTCTGCAATTATTAAAAAATTAACTTAATCTTATCAGAGTTAAACAAGGGGTAGAGTTGTGAAAAAAACAATCTTTGTTGTTGATGACGGCATTACAAACCTCAGCATGGTTGAAAATGCCTTGCACGAATATTATCGTGTTGTATCTTTAACCTCCGCTTCAAAAATGTTCGAGGCCTTAGAGCACTTTAAAGCAGACATGATATTGCTGGATATAGAAATGCCGGATATGAGTGGTTTTGATGCAATACGGAAATTAAAAGACAGTATTACACACGCCAAAATACCTGTAATCTTCCTCTCAAGCGTATCCGATACCGCAAGCGAAGCTCATGGCATTAAATTGGGGGCTGTGGATTTTGTTTTGAAACCGTTTTGCGAAGCAGTTCTTTTAAACCGGATAAAAACCCATTTGCATATTGACGAAATAATCCGTAACCGCACCGAAGAGTTGGTTGCACAAGCAGATGAATTACTGCTGCTCCGAAACGGCATTGTTTTTACCATGGCTGATCTTGTAGAAAACCGTGATAAATGTACCGGCGGGCACATCGACCGTACAGCAGAGTATATGAAAATACTTCTGACCGAAATGACAACACATGGGTTATACGCTGACGAAATGAGCGGATTAGATTTAGACTTGGTAATTTTATCGGCACGTCTTCATGATATAGGAAAGATTGCAATATCTGATTCTATTTTAAACAAGCCGGGTAAATTGACACAAGAAGAATTCGAAATAATGAAAACTCATACCGCGGAAGGCGAAGACATTATAGCAAGAGCAATTGACCGCACGGGAAATACCGAATTCTTATTATGCGCAAAAGTAATTGCGGCTTATCATCATGAACGTTGGAACGGCATGGGTTATCCCTATGGATTGGCAGGAGTCGATATCCCGCTTCTAGGACGCATAGTAGCAGTTATTGACGTGTACGATGCACTTGTTTCCGAGCGTCCGTATAAAAAGGCATTTACGCATGAAGAAGCTCTTAATATTATTGAGAAAGAATCAGGGCAGCATTTCGACCCGCTAATAGCAAATATTTTTGTTGAAATATGTGAAAATGAGTTAATAAAGGTGAGATGAAGAATGTCAGAAAGTGGAAATGAGATCAAAACAATAATGGCTGTGGATGATATGCCGCTTTTTTTGAAAAGCCTAAAAGCAATGCTGCACGATATGCCGTATAAAGTTGTTTGCGTTACCTCGGCAAAAGATGCACTGCGTTTTATCGAAAACCACCAACCCGATTTGTTTATTCTGGACATCGAAATGCCGGATACAAACGGTTATCAGCTCGCAGAAAAACTCATCGGCAGCGGACAAAAAGCCCCGATAATTTTCATGACCGGAAACTCTTCACCGGAAGATAAGGAAAAAGCTCTTAGCATAGGAGCTTCGGGTTTTATTTTAAAGACTATGAATAAGGACGATGTGATAGAAGTAATTCAGAAATACATCTAAAGTTATGGTAGCCGGGTAGAGGGTATTCGGAAAATATTTATAGTTCCAGCCAATGCACTAGCACGATAGTGGAAACTTGTATTATCGGCAAAATTTGTGTGCTGACTGAAACTATAAATATTTTCCGAATACCCTCTACCCGACTACCTTTTATTCGCTGCGTAGCGCTTCTACCGGAGCTTTTCTTGCTGCCGCTGAGGCGGGGAGCAGGCCTGCTATGTAGGTTAGGAACATGCTTATTCCTATCAGTATCGGGGGTACGCCAAGCGGTAGTATTACAAGTTGTTCTATGCCGAGTTCGTTGTGTAGGATTATATTTGCCACTATAATTATGCCGCTGGTGGCGATTACGCCAATCACGCCGGCGACGAAACCTATTATAAGGGTTTCTGCATTAAATACCAACCGGATATTCCCTTTGCTCGCTCCGACTGCGCGCAGGATTCCGATTTCTTTCTTACGTTCCAGCACCGATATGAATGTTATAACACCAATCATTATTGACGATACGACCAGAGCAACCGATACAAAAGCAACAAGCGCGTAGCTTACCATGTCTATGATATCTGTGACTGTTGACATCATCAAGCCGACAAAGTCGGTGAAGTGAATCATCAGATCCGGCTCTCCCATTGCTTCCATTCTTGCGTTATAGTTATCGAGTATATCCAGAATTTCCTGCTTGGCTTCAAAGCTGCGCGGGTAGATTAGGATTTGCGCGGGAATGCTCGGATCAGCGTATCCGAGTAAATGCAGTGTTTGGTCAAAGTTGGTTTCCGTCGGATTCATTATCGACATCATAAGCTCGAATACCGCTTCTTCACTCATTTCAATTTGGAACGCATCCGTTAATAAATCAGCATCGATGGCTTGCATTGAGGATTGGATTTCTTCCGACATTTCTTCAAACGCGCTCATAATGCTTTCTTCTATTTCGCTTGTCATATTGCGCATTGCCCGCTGCATTTGACGCGACATTTGAGCCATTGACTTTTGGATAGAATCCCCTATCTGTGTTGTCATATCTTGTATGACACCTTGTATCTGCTGCTGGATCATATTAGTTATTATCGTCATATAGCCTTGCATTGCCTGCATCATAAAGTTCTGAAGCACTTCCGACATTTGTGTTTCCAGCATTGTCGGGTCGATGTTTAACTCAGCCATAGCATTAGCCATCACCTGCGGGTTTTCATTTATAAACTCCGTAAAAGCCGTTACTAAAACACCTGCATCGATTGGAGGTACAAGCGCAAGCGGATTATTCGCCATAAGCCATGGGAAAAACTGACCCAGAACGCCCGACATCGCTCCCGTCAACTCCTGAGCTGTAACTCCGGTCGCCGCTGCCATGGCTTCCACCAGTGCCGCAAGATCCAGTTGCATGGGCGGCATATCAGTCAAATCAAAGTTTAAATCACCCATATCCATGTTCAAGTCGCCAAAGTCTAAACTCCCGATGTTAAAACTGCCCATGTCAAACCCGCTAAGATCAATATTGTCCAGACCGAGGTCCATTTCACTGAAATCGAACGATGATAGTGCATTATCAAGCTCCAGGACATCGCGGAAAATATCCTCATCAACCGATATAATTCTGGAAAAATCAAATACGGTCTCCGGATTTTCCTTCTCATCTTCAAAAGTTCTTCTTGTCAGGACATTGACTTCAGGATTTTCAAGCTGCTCTCTTACAATTCTTGTTTCACCGGCTGTACGCATCAGGTATTCTATTAGCTCGGGAGTGTAATTTACCCCCATTGACAGAACTGTGGTCGAGGCATCCTGACGCGGGTGCACGATTCCGACGATTCTTAAATCCATGCTGTTCTCAAGCAGTTCTTCCATAAACTCAGTATCGCCCGATTTATCTACCCAAACGTCAAATAATTCGTCAAATTGGAACAAGTGTGCGGGGTGGACGACTTTAAATGACGTGTTCAGGAATGTGTCGTATGTATAGAAGCCTTGACTTTCGGATATTTCGATTTCTATATCTGTCCTGTTCATAACTGCTTCGAGCATCGCGCGCATTTCCGCACGGTCTCGCAATCCCATAGAGTACAGAACAAAATCCGTCACCCCTCTGCCGTGGCTGACAACAAGAACAGCTTCATCATGGCTTGTCGGCCAGTGACCTGCCAATATATCGTATTGGTTTTCGTATAAGACAGGATTGTTCGGCATTTCAAAAAACACGTTCATGGTCGGCATAAAGCCCATACCACCGACACCGCCCATGCTGTCATTGCCGCCCATCAGACTGCTGAATATTGAGTCGGGGTTTACTTGATCTATGCCGTTTGATGTGTCTGCAAGAAATATCTGCGGTACAATATCGTATAAGTAATGGATTGTGCTTGCATATCTGTCAAGTGTTTCCATATTTTCTTCAAAATACGCTTTTAATGCTCCAAGATCATTTGTGCTTTGAGTCGCAAAAACGCTTTCCATGATTCGAAATTCGCGAATCCCTTCCGGTCGCTCGGGTCTCGGCTCACGGGGTCTGTGATCATTATCTCCGTTATCATCGTTACCGCCGAAGAAGCCCGACAGGTCGAAACCCTGATCCTGTATGGCAAGCGGGTATATGCTGAGTGTTTCTTCTTCTATGTTTTTTATGTATTCATTTATACCGTTTGATAGTGCCAGTATTGTCGCAATGCCGATTATACCGATGGAGCCTGCAAAGGCTGTTGTTATCGTGCGTCCTTTTTTTGTCATCAGATTGCTGAATGATAGCATTATTGCAGTCCAAAATGACATGCTTGCTTTGCGCGGTTCGTTACCGACACGCCCGTCTTCCGATGAAGGGTCGTAAGGGTTTGAATCCGATGTCACTTTCCCGTCCGTGAGATGGACAAGGCGGTTGGCATACTTCTCTGCAAGCTCGTTGTTATGCGTGACCATTATGACCAGACGGTTTTTTGCGATTTTTGTCAGCAGCTCCATAACCTGTTTGCCTGTTGTGGTATCAAGTGCTCCGGTCGGTTCGTCGGCAAGCAGTATTTCCGGGTCGTTTATCAATGCTCGCGCTATAGCCACACGTTGCATTTGCCCGCCGCTGAGCTGAGTGGGTTTTTTGCGGATATGGTCGCCCAATCCGACTTCCTCCAGTGCCTGCTTGGCACGTCTACGCCGCTCCGCTCTACGGACACCGCTCAGTGTTAATGCAAGCTCGACATTAGCCAGTACACTTTGGTGAGGTATCAGGTTATAGCTTTGGAAGACAAAGCCGATACGGTTGTTTCTGTAGGTGTCCCAATCGCTTGCTTTATAGTTTTTTGTTGAGATGTTGTCTATCTCCAGGTCGCCTTCGTCGTATCTGTCAAGACCGCCGACGATATTGAGCATCGTTGTTTTCCCGGAGCCTGACGGACCCAGGACGGCAGCAAATTCATTATTGCGAAACGCAATAGAAACGCCGTCTAACGCGTTTTGCGTAAAGCCGGCGGTTGTGTATGATTTCCTTATACTTTTCAATCGCAGCATATATTTATGATGTTCCTTCTAAATGTGTTACGAATATCAGACATATCATGTTTCACGGTTTCCGTTTAAACGGGGAGTGAAACGATATCATTAAATCAATAATATGATAACCGCTATACGGATGCGGTTACCATATTACTATATACTAATGAACTGGTTATGAACAGTGTTATTATTAACAAATAATTGATTTATGCTGAGAGTCCTATTTTTTCACCATATCCATCAGCTCCGGGATGGTGTGCCAGCTTCTTGTTTTGGGCGGATAGTCAAATATGATACGTCTGCTGAAAATATCGTCGAACATATCATCATCTATGGTAATAACTCCAAGGTAGTGCTTTTTCAGAATCTGTAAGGGGTGATCCTGTGGGATTGCGTCTTCATAGCGGCATAATTTAGACTCATGCGGGTGTGCGTGTGTAAATAAGCCGTTTGAATCAAACCCGTCAACAGTATAGAAGTTTTCACCGCTCTCCGGTTGATTGTCAATTGGAGAGCTTGACATTATTAAAAACCGTTTCGGCCAGTTTTCACGTTTTCCGGGAGCATGGGATACAACATAGATTAACTCGTTTTCATCATTAGCAACAGTCACGAAATCGCCTACGTTGAACTTGCAGCCTGCATCATCTGCTTCATCGCCCGGGAAACGTACAGTGCTGTAGAAATCTACATTATCTCCTTTGCGAATCGCTTTGTTTTCGATTCGCTCGCGCAATATGCCTTTGTGATTGAAATGCCATCGCACAAACTCTTCCCACCAACCATCTTCTCTGCGCGCTACCCCGGGATTATACTCGTATATAATGAATTGATAGCCGACATCTTCCGCGATATCATCCTTACTCCAATGGTCACTGAAAAACTCTTGCAGCTCCGCAAAGCGTTCATCAAGAGCCTTTACACCGGCAGCAACCGCTTCATCCAGCGTATAGAATACATCGCTTGCTCCCCATTGTTTAATAATCACCTTCGGTCTTATGGTCTCCTCCGTTGCCAGAAAAATATGAAATACTGTTTCTTTATCTGTGTTCATGTGTTCTCCTTCTGTTTTTCCTCTCAACACCACTTTATTTCTTTCTCGTTTTCGTTTCTCCCAATGCTTGAAATACATACTTATAGCAAGTCCAATTTGGGAAGTATCTCGGGTCTGTTGATATACCGTTGTCATGTCCTTCAAAGTGCTGACACAGTGCTGCTGCGACTCCTGCTGAGCGTGATTGACCGAACTCGCAATGTATTAAAAACCGCTCTACCTTATCGTAGTTTTCCAGAGCGAACTTTGCTATTTCTTGTGCGTTTGTTTTCGTTATACAATTGTAACCCCGCTCGATAACATCATCGAATTGGATGTGCAGCACCGCATGAATCCAGCTTGCGGGGTAAAACTCGTTTTGTTCATCTCCGACATCAGTAATTGAGATAATTGCTGTAGTTGGAGAGCCGGTTTCGCCGGACGCATAACGAGCTTCTTTACGATTCATTATTTCATAATCCATTCGTTAGCCTTTCATTAATTCTAATAATTGTTCGTATTTATCATCCGTTATAAAAACGGTGCGATTTAGCTCCTGTTGTCGTTCAAGTTCTTCCTCGCGTATTTTAAGCAGATTGTGCATAGGGTCGTCCGGCAATAGCTCACCGTCATGCTCGGTGTCATATTTGCGAAGGTATCGCTCGTGTAAGTGCACAGCCCTGTAGTTGCCCCGTTCATCGTACCGGCCGAGTTCGTAATGGTTATACCAAAATGCTCTTTTGCAGTCGCACTTTTTACCCGGTGCCTCTGCTACAACATATATAATGTCTTCAAAAAGACCGTTTTTTATATAATGTAGCTCGTCCGGATTATGACCCTCACAATAAAATTCCCTTATTCCATACCATCGGGAATCGACTACTCTCACAAACTCGCCGACTTTGAATTTCGTTCCGGCATCCTCCGCGTCGTCCTCCGGAAAGCTTAAATCGCGGTGGTAATACAGCCTTTCATCATTTTCATAGATATCTTCGCCATAATGATGCGCGCGATATCGAAGATTCCCCGCATAATCATAATTCCATTCAACATAGTCATCCCAATGAGAGCCCTCTCTTTTACGTACGATCACATCCTCGCTATCAATTCCAAAAGAGTCCGAATATTTTGAATCATAGAAATCTTGGTTGCGGCTGACATCGGGGTCAAGCTCTAAAACCTTAAAGTCATACTCAACGATTTTATATGAGATTTCGGAAAGTGTCCATTCTTCAAACAGCTTCGATCTGACTTTTTCCAGTTTCTTCTTCATTTCTTTTCTCCCGAAGGAAACAGCCTTCTCCAATGAGGTGAACACATCGGACAGATGCCACTCCCGGATTAAGAAATCTTCAAATTCGGGTTGTCGATGTGCGGCTTTTGGACATACTGCGAGTTGCAACAGATACACTTTTCCGGATTTTTCACTCATTATTTTTATCCTCCTCTATTTTTCCCTTTATCAGATTATCTATTCGTATTATAGCGATTTCGATGGGCAATTTTTGGCACATGAATTTAACAGCACAACTATTATCTGTGCTGTAATGCATTATGAAAAATAATATGTTCGTGCTGTATTATCGGCGCATGTCTTTCTCCTTTTCCCGGACATCAGTCTGTTGACACCGAACCATCACTACCGCTACATAAACTCTTCGAGTTCCAAGTAGAGGAAGCGTATCTTGTCAACCCTTTCATCTGTGTGGAAGTGCCCGCAATACCAGCGCGAGTAAGTAAGCTTGCTTTCGATTTTTGCGAGCCATTTTTCAGTTGTATTGTCAACTGAGTGTTCAGCCTCACGGGATAAAGGAAGTAACGAGCTCAAAGGCATGTGATTATATGGACAGGTATGTGATAACACTACATCAACTTTCCAGTTCTCAACTTCCAACCGTTCTTCGATATAAGCCATGATTTCAGGCGATGGTTGTTCATCTTCCCACCAGTTAACCCCTCGTGTTCGAAGGTGCTTATCTATGCTGTTTGCACCGCCTATAACCATGCAGCGAAACCCGTCCAGTTCATAAATTTCACCGTCTTTAGCAAATAAAAGATTTGGAAACTCCGGTTCCCAAAACACAGTACCGCCGTTCCATTCTTTTGTTTCATATGAGCCGATATTTTCCGGTCGCATTTCATGATTACCATATATGCAAAACAGATTAATCGGCAGTTCACTAAGCTCTTGCTTCAACGCAGAGTCTGCTGCATAACCATGATAGTTAATACCAACATCACCGAGTATAATTAACACATCATCAGGACTTTCTGTATAATATATCAACTCTTCCAGCCGATCAAAATCACGATGTGTATCTCCGGTAATATAAATCATAAACTTTACCCTTTCTACGAATCCTCTTTTTGCTTCTTTGCTTTCGATGCCAGTTTTAGTATGTCTCTCAGGCTTACAGGGTGGAAATCATGCAGGTCTACACCAACATTATACGCAAGTCCCATATGATTAGGCAAACGTATTCCCGACTTCCTATTGTTATGGATATGACCATACAGGTGAATTGCACCTCTGAAATAACAATCCCATTCAAGAATCGGGTAGTGGAAAAGCACGATTCTATGACCTTCGTATTCCAGTACACGATATTTCTTTTTCCATTCAAAACCGCCGGGTCTAAGAACGTAATAGTCCTTGACCCATTCAAAATCATCCATATAAGGCTCAAACTTATCTAAGAACTTGTCATGATTGCCTCGTATTAAGTACTTCTTTCCTTGTAAGCACGATAAGTACCTGTGTGCATCCTCAGCACTGCCCATGGTTAAGTCACCAAGAATATATACTTCATCATCCGGTCCTATCGTATTGTTCCAGTTCTTGATGAGTATTGCATTCATTTCTCCCGCCGACTTAAACGGACGGTTACAATACTTGATGATATTTTCATGCCCGAAGTGCAGGTCTGCTGTAAAGAAAATCATAAATTACTCCTTTGTCTTTGCCTTGCGGAGTGGAAGTCATGCACGTCAACACCGACATTACATGCCATGGTCTATTTCTCAAGTTATCATCATTTACAAACATGATACGTCATTTTTGAAACGCTAATGTTCTCAATGGTGCTTGGCAAAACGACATATCCGGGATAGTAAAGATCGGAGTTTCTTACGCTGCGAGTTCCAATTACAGTGTCGCTGATGGTTCTTACGCCGTGAGGTATGACCATGGTTTCTTTTGCGTATGCACCGGGGCACTTTATCATCCCGGTTTTATCTTTGCTATAAAGCACACCGTCAACATCGGTGTAATTCGGGTTATCTTTGCTTACATGTATGGCAGTCAAAGCGGTATTCACCTCAAATGCATCCTCAGCAATGCTTAGCACACTTTTTGGTATAGTTATTTCTTTGACACCTTGACACCGGACAAAAGCCAAACTCTCAATGCTTTGTACACCATCGGGTATAACAAGCTCTGAAAGAGACGAGCATTGCTCAAAGGTTTCACTTTGAATTTTTGTCAAGTTTTTCGATAATCTTACAGTTTCCAGCTTTTCGCAGCAGGAAAACGCTTTATCCTCTATATCTGTCACGCTATCAGGGATATTTATATTTTTTAGATGACTCCAATAAAAAGCTTTTTTTCCTATACTTTTTAAGTTAGGCGGGAACTCAATCTCCGTTAACTTATCACATGATTGAAACGCTCCGGCACCAATGCTTTTTAAGCTGTTGGGCAGCTTTATTCCGGCGAGTTCGCTAAGGAAAAATGCACCATCTTCAATATGCTCTACCGTATCGGGAACGGTATATGTCTTAGCTGTAGTATTACCGGGGTGTTTAATCAAAATAGTCTTATTCTTATCAAATAACACTCCGTCTTCATCAGTGTAGGACGGGTTATTTTTATCAACCGCAAATGCTTTTAGAACTGTACTATTATTAAATGCGAACACATCAATACTCGTTACACTACAAGGAATAATTACCTCTGTCAGATTGCGGCAGCATTCAAAGGCTCCTTCCTTTATAACAGTCACCGTATCCGGAACAGTATATTTTGTTCCGGATGATGCATTTGGATATTTTATTAAAGTTGTTCTGTCTTTATTGAATAATACTCCGTCTATCCCTGAAAATGCCGGATTATCTTCATCAACTTGAATAAACTCCAGATCCGGGCAGCTTCTGAATTGCTTTTCACCAATGTCTATCAAATTTCGGGGTATGTTAACACGCTTAAGACTCTCGCAACCGCTGAAAGCATCATTTTCAATTTTAATAACATTACAAGGTATTTTAATCTCCAACAGCCTCTCGCAATTTTCAAATGCACTATACTCAATTAGCTCCAGACTATTCGGCAGCTCAACATTTGTGAGCTGCGCACAGAAAAAAAACGCTTGTCCTCTGATAATCTTAATACCCTCCAGTATTATTAAGCTCTTTATATGGTCGCAGAAGATAAAACCGCAAAATGCGATTTCAGTATAACCATCCGGTATTATTACATGTTCATCATGCATCCTAAAGGCTTGCTTTTGTGTAAAGACTTTTTTTCTACTCATCTTTTTCCTCCCCGTCAAGTATGTCTATAACAAGTTCAGACTCCTCAGCATCATGTATGTTGATAATATAAGTTTTATAATCTGTCACAATTCTTTTAACACTTTTCGGCAAAATTATGTTTTTTATGTTTCTATGTCCGTTTATCGCATCCTTATCAATAGTTTCCAGACCGTCAGGCAGAATAATGTTACTTAGCTTGCAAGCGTCAAATGCATATGCTCCTAAGGTTTTAACTCCGTTTGGTACCGTGTAGGTTTCTGCATCTATACCCGGCGGATACCTCAGCAACGCAGTTTTATCCTTGTTGAACAACACGCCGTCAATATCAGAAAACACAGGGTTATCTTCTGCAACATTAATGGTTTTTAATTTGTAGCAACCGGTAAACATCCTTTCGCCAATGGTTATAACACTCTTTGGGAGCGTGACCGTTTTTAAGCTCAGGCACTCTTGGAAACACCAAGGTTCAATGCTTATGACACTTTCGGGTATTTCTATGCTTTCAAGGTATGTGCAACTGCTGAAAACCCAACTCTCTATTGATGTCAGACCGGCAGGCAACCTGATATACTTAAGTTCACGGCAACATCCAAACGCGCTGTTACCAATATGCTTCACACTATCCGGAAGATGCATGTATCTTAAACTTTTACATCCAAAAAACGCTGACGCCCCAATGCTTTCAACACCGTCAGACAATTTAATATTCTTAATACTTGTGCATTGATAAAATGCATATTTCGCAATACTCATCACACTTCCCGGAACGGTTACGGTTTTACCTGAGAAATTCCCGGGGCACTTAAGTAAGACATTTTTATCTTTCGAAAATAAAATACCCCTTACACCGGTGAAATATGCATTAGTTCTTTCTACATTGATAGCTTGAAGTGAATTGCAAAATAGAAATGCATCTTCTCCAATGCAAACGACACTTTCGGGGATATTAACTTGAGTGAGGTTTTCACAACTTCGGAAAGCATCATCGGCAATTTTTTTGACACCGTTTGGAATAGTATAATTTTTTGTTGGTGTTGCTGACAGATACTTTATCAACAAAGTTTTGTCTTTGTTACACAACACCCCATTCAAAGTGGAAAATGAAGGATTCCCTTCCTCGACATGAATATGTATAAGTTTTTCACATCCATCAAAAGCATTTTTTCCGATGTATTTCACACTTTTAGAGATAGTGAGCTTTGCAAGCGTGCGGCAACCGCTAAATGCGCGTTTTCCAATGTGACGCACATTACACGGTATAGTCAGTTCTTCGAGATAATCACATCTGCTTATCGCTTCATTACCTATACGTATCAAGCTTTCCGGTAATTTTAAACTGACTATACTGTTGACATAAAACGCGTAATTTTCTATTACGGTTACACCTTCAGGGATTATAATCCGCTCGATGTCGTGACGCTCGTGAAAGGCAGCATACCCGATTTTTGTGTACCCGGCAGGAATTACTATATCTGTCCCGGTCAGT
>Ga0123353_10007460_pt1 | contig 14782 bp, 15 predicted proteins | sample TergutLab28metaG_3_FD_92763 | JGI IMG/M metagenome (GOLD analysis project Ga0123353, IMG submission 92763) | Labiotermes labralis P3 segment gut microbial communities from Petit-Saut dam, French Guiana - Lab288 P3 | ecosystem: Host-associated > Arthropoda: Insects > Digestive system > Gut ... | reverse complement strand
TGGGCTGTCGTAACCGGTCTTGGAGTTTCAATCGCCATCGGGCTTATCTTCGGCGTCTGGCCGGCGCGCAAGGCGGCGACGCTCGACCCGATAGAAGCTCTGCGCTACGAATAACACGGCAAAAATGAATGAATGTATGATTCCAGCAACTTTTATATCGCACGCCCTTTAGCGGATCGCGGGTTGACTTCACCAAAACCTGTACTAAAATGACGGTTTTTGCGGGTTGTGTCAGGACAGGGCAGGTAATACAGGAAAACAGAGATTTATGCTAAAAGGACTTGTCGGGTTATTCCACGAGCCGGAACCGGCTATTGAAGAAACCGCGCCGGCGTTACAAATCATGACACAGAACGTGACCGCCGAAGCGCGCCAGGCCGCTGATCTTGCGGCGAAAGCCCTGTGTGAAAAGCAGTATGCGCAAGGCTACTGGGTCGCCGACCTGACGGCAGATTCCACGCTGATGTCCGATTATATTCTCCTTCAGATGTGGCTTTATCCTCCGGCGCAGGACGGTTCATGGAACCCGCCGACGATGCCGCGAATCCGCAAGGCGGTTCGTTCCATTCTGGATTCACAACGGCCGGACGGCGGCTGGAATATATACGAACCCGGTCCGTCGGAAATCAACGCTTCCGTTCGCGCCTATTCCATGCTGAAAATGACGGGAATGGACATTGAAGACCCGCGCATGAAAAAGGCGCGCGAACTCATTCTGAAAATGGGCGGCATACAGGCGTGCAACAGCTACACAAAGCTGAACTACAGCCTGTTCAACCTGTTTCCCCGCAAATACTGTCCCACGATCCCGCCGGAAATCATGATAATTCCCGGCAACCTGCTCTATGAATTGTCGTCATGGACGCGCACGATCATCGTCCCGCTTTCCATCGTACAGGCGACCGGCATCACCCGTAATACGCCCAACAATCTGGGCGTGGATGAACTGTTTCATCCATCACGGAAACTCGCGCTGAGCCGCAAGGACCGTATAGCGAATCTTTTCATCAAGGCCGACACACTGTTCAAGCGCTGGGAGCGCCAGAAAGTCAATAAAAGAATCCGCAGTTACGCCATTCACACTGCCGAGACCTGGATGTTGAGCCGGCTGCATTTCAGCGACGGGCTTGGCGCGATTTATCCTTCGATGATGTATTCGATCATGGCGATGGACGCGCTCGGTTACGAACGCGATCATCCTGATTTGGAACAGGCGATAAGGCAGTTCGACGGCCTGATGCTGGAAGGCGAAGAGTCCATGATTTTCCAGCCGTGCAAGTCGCCCGTCTGGGACACTGCGATCGCTGTTTTCGCCCTCGGCGAGCTGGGCGAAGCCGACGAGGCGCGCATGTCGGCGGCGGCCGACTGGCTGCTTGACAGGGAAATACGCCGCAAGGGAGACTGGTCAGCCAAACGTCCCAACCTTACCCCTTCAGGCTGGGTGTTTGAATTCGAAAACGAATTTTACCCGGACATTGACGATACGGCGATGGTGCTGCTGGCGCTGCTGCACGCCAGGGCAGGCGACACCGAAAAACAGGCGCGCGCTGTTCAGCGCGCCGTCAACTGGATTTTGGGAATGCAGAGTTCGGACGGCGGCTGGGCTGCTTTCGACGTGGACAATAACTGGAAAATCCTCAACAAGATTCCTTTTGCCGACCACAACGCCATGCTTGATCCGACCTGTCCTGACATCACCGGCCGCGTACTCGAATCGCTATGCAGGCACGGATTCCGTTATAAGGACGAACCTATCGCCCGCGGCGTTGATTTTCTGCTGAAAACCCAGGAGGAAAACGGGAGCTGGTTCGGCCGTTGGGGCGTAAACTACGTTTACGGCACGTTTCTTGCCGTTCGCGGACTGGCGGCGACCGGCGCGCCTCACGTTAAAAACGCCGTAAACCGTGGAGCGCGCTGGCTGCGGGAAGTCCAGAATCCAGACGGCGGCTGGGGAGAAAGCTGCCTGGGGTACGACACGCAGCGTTTTGAGCGGACCGACAGTACGCCGTCGCAGACCGCCTGGGCGCTCCTGGGCCTTATCGCCGCGGGAGAAATCTATTCACGCGCCGTTGAGCTGGGCGTCCGCTGGCTGCTGGAACACCAACTGCCTGACGGAACATGGGAAGAATCCACCACCACTGGAACCGGATTTCCACGGGTTTTTTATATACATTACCATCTATATAAAGACTATTTTCCGATTCTGGCGCTGGGAACCTACGCGAATCACGCGCAGGGGAGTATGGCTACGACGGATTAAGATTACGTTCCGCTCGTTTGTCCATGCCCATCATTTTCTGGCTGGACACCACCTTGACGGTAAAAACATGAAGCAGCGCGCCCATCAAAATCAGGATCAACAGCGTCGCGATTAAAGCAATTCCGGATTCATTTTTTGTTTTCATTTTTTACAAACTCCGCCGGCATGACAGCCGGAAATACTATTGCAGTGATCAAAGTTGTTAGGATTCTCGAAATAACTACGACACTGTCCCATACAGGAATCGTCGTAGTAGGCGGGACAGTGTATTGCCGAACCGGTACAGGCCGGCGGTGCGGAAAGCCTTATTGGCGTTATCGGTGATTTGTCGCCAAAACCGTCAGTGTAGGACATAAACGCCACAGTAACGCCATTAATGGTATATTTGTGTTTCGCCGGAAAAAATGTTGAATTGTTTTGCGGGCCAATTTGCAAGTTGCCGTTACTGTATGCGTTGCCGGATACAGTGGTAGCCGATGTTATTCCCGGCGGCAACGGCTTGTTTCCCGCCCTGAAAGTTGTTATTTTATTCCCGTCAGGATCGTAAAAAGTTACCGTGCATGTAAATGTACCCCCGTTGCCATTCCCGCCGCAACCGTCCAATGCGCAGTCCATACGATCGCAGTTTCCGGTATAGTTGCACCCGGGGGCCGGTTTCCACTGCTTACATTCTTCATCGTAAGGATCCCAATATGTATCAGGGTCGGTACATTTCATTTCGCATCCGCATAGTGTAGGGTCCTGAAAAACTTCACATTTCAGACACGTTTCCTGGGCGACGTCCCAATACTCATTATTGTCGACGTCGCATCCCAGCCCGCCATTACCCCTGAGTACACATGCGTCAAGAGCATCGCTCCATTCTTCATTACAGCGACAGTAGTTTGTGCCGTCTAATCTGCGGACGGCCATTTTTGCCAATTGAGCGCTTTGTACGGTTCTTTTAACACCCGGAATAACCGGTGTTTTCGAATCTAGTTTAATATCGACGTTTACCCTGCGAATATCCCTCATCTGACCGGGGTCGGACTCAAAGGAACCCGTAGATACCTCGTTATCAAGATCCAATACTCCGGTAGCCGCGCTGATGATGTTATAGCCCAGTTCAAGACCGTCGACTCCCGGAACAAGCCGTTCCGCGGATCTGTTATTGACTTGGCGCATAAGCCATGCGTTGCCGTTGGCGTCCGTATTCAGGTAGTAGGTTACCCGTCGCAGAAGCGAGATTTTTACGTTGTTTCCCGTCGTAAGAGCTAGAGATTGATTAATTATGGACGTTCCCAGGGTAATATTATTCGCGGCGCCGTCCGTTTTGGTAACATGCAGCAAAGCAGGGCCGGGACTGTTATGTAAAAAAATGAAATCATCCTGCCGGATTGCTGAAAACCTAGCCGCGTCCGCGGCTACCGGGCTGAGTGTATTGAATTCAGATACTAAAACGTCCATATCTCTGGCGAATTCGTCAAAGAAAATAATGGTTATCGCCTCTTTACTGTTCACCGTTGTCGGCGTCACGGCGTCAAGTACCCGCCCGCCGCTGTCGTCATTCCTGCCGACAGGAGGTATTACCGTACCCGCGTCACATTCAAACGTCATTGCTGCTTCGTGAGAACAATAGTCGTCACCCCATGCAATGATGTCGCTCGTGAGAACAGGTATGCCGTTTCCGGGAATGTCGATGGCTCTCTGCAAATCACGCCTTATCATATTAAGGACGGCCTGTGTGTCGACGGTAATTTCATATACCTGGTTGGCGGCGGTACTGGAATCCGACATGGATTTGAAAATTCCAAGGGCGGCAGCCAGTATTACAAGCGTGATTCCCATCGCAATAAGCACTTCAACGAGGCTGAATCCGCGCATATGCTGAACATTTATTTCTTCGTCTTTCTTCCCGTCGTTCATTTCAAAGCCCTCCAGCAATGTCTTCTTCACTTTCCCGGCCGTCGCCGCCGCAACCGGCTTATAAAGGTTCGATAGTTACCAATGGCGTCGTATAACTGCGCGCCTTGCCGTTTATTTTGTATTCGACGGTTGCAGTAACCTGCAGACCGGCGCCGGTATCGATAACGTCGCCCCAAGCATTATCAAAAGACCTGCCCTCCCGTTTCAGTTCACCGGCCAACTCATACCTGCCGGCCACCAAGACTAGACTTCCGGCGTCATATTGTATTGCAATTTCATCAACGATCTCGTATGCCAGTTCCTTCGCAGCCAGTTGCATGGGGGTGTTGGCAAGTATAAGCATTCCCTGGGCAAACGAGGTCGCTACCGACAGTAATCCTATCGCAAGAATAAGCATGGCGATCAGCACTTCGACAATCGTAAAACCCGACTGACCGCCTGTTGTTTTTCTAATGTTTTCCATGACGGATACCTCCATATTTTATTTGGCTATGCGCCACTTGGCGTTGTCTTTTAACTGCCAGCCGCTGATGCGGCCTGTGGCGCCCAGAATTGTCACCGCGCGCACCAGGCGGTTATTGTCGTCGTTAACGTTGGCGGGCGGCGCGATAAAAATCGTTCCGTTTATTGTAATATCAGGCGCGGACTCTCTCACCAGAAAACCGTCCGGCGTAAATATATATCTATCAGTCGCGGGCGTTATAACGGAAGTAATATTTGAGAAGTCGGGATCATTGGGTTTATAGGGTTCATCGGACTCAGCGGTCAAACCGGCGCCCGACGCAATGAATCGATAGCCGCTTTCAAGCTGTGCGGAGGGGTTGATCAACGATTCCTGCACTTTTGCCGCACTTCCAGTTATCGGATCCCATTCCGCCTTGATCCCGTCCGCCGAAAATTGCATATAAACCCTGATGTTCTGCGATATTGCCAGCATCCGCGCCTCACGCAGAGAGCCTATCACCTGGTACATGGCTCTATTGGAGCGCAGCCCCGAAAGAGTCTGTCCCAAGCCCATCACCGCGAACCCCACCATGATCGCGATTACCGCAAGTAAAAGGAGCAGTTCCAGCAGCGTGAAACCGGACTGTCGCCGGACGCCGAAATCAGCGACGTTTCCCCGGCTTACCGAAAATGAAGAAATAGCAGCTGTTTTTCCGCACGTCATATCATCATCCCTGCAATTAAAAGCAAATTGTTTATCAGCATAGTATTTTTATCGACCGATATTGTAATTAATTTAGAGGCAATTCTTTGTTAATAACGGCGGCAATGGCGCTGTAAGGCTGGCCGCCGCTTATGTACAGGCCGTTAATGAACATCGTCGGCGTACTGTCGGCTCCCGCGGCGTTCCCGGCGCGAATGTCTTCCCGGATTTCCGGTTTACGGCGGCCGGAAACAAGACATTCCCTGAACTTTTCCGCGTCAAGCTCCAAAAGCTTTATTTTCGCCAGGATATTTTCTTCCGTAAGTTCACGCTGATTTTCAAACAGGATGTTGTGCATTTCCCAGAAACGCCCCTGGTCATGCGCGCAAAGAGACGCTTCCGCCGCGCGCTGCGCGTTCGCATGGATGCTGGTAAGTGGGAATTGCCTGAAAACAATCTGCAGTTTGTCGCCGTAATCTATGGCGATTTCCATTAATGTGTCGCTTAAATCGCGGCAGTAGGGACATTCGAAATCTGAAAACAGCACGAGTTTCACAGGCGCGTTGTCCGGTCCGATGGAGGGATGGCCGTCGGTTTTCACGTCAAAGCGAAGCGGTTCGAGATTCCGGACGACAGTGTGTTTCTGTTCCAGCCGGCCCAGGAATGCGTCGCGGATTTCCTTCTCGCTTCGGTCGCGCAGAAACTTTTTTATCTGTTCCGCCACGTCTTCTTTCGGGCGATTAACACGCGTCCGGTTCAATGTGTAAATGCGGTCAATTTCCTCCTCCGAAGGTTCGGTTATTTTCCCGCGTATTTCACGCTCGATCAGTTGTTCCGTGGAAACACCCTGTTCCGCAGCTTCCAGCGCAAGCAGTTTTTCCTCCAGCACGCGTTCCATGGCTTTTATCATGGTCTCGCGTTCCTCGCGCGCGTTCACGGCCGCGGCGTGCAATTTCCGCAGTTCAATGGATTCAAGGTCGGCCGCCGCCGCGTCGCGGATTTCACTTTCCGTCACAACGGCGTCGTCGATTGCGGCCGGCGCGGTCTGTTTATTCGAACTTCCGGCGCTGTGGCAGCCCGCGGCGGACACCGCAAGCGCAACAGCCGGCAGTACGGAGAAAATTAATAACTTTAAAAAAGATTTCATGTTTTCCTCAAAAAAATTTTCAGGGCGCCGGGATAAAATCCCTGTCTATGACAAAACATTTTGCTGCATACTTCTTCGGGACGTCAACTTTTTTTGACAATTAGCAGGGAAATGAACCTTTGCGTTCTTTTCCCGCATCTGTTAAATTGCGTGGCAGAGAATTACTGAACGCCGCTGCGGGGGAGGTTGACCATGTTCAAGACGAGTGGAACGAAACGTTTATTTTTTTCAGTGCTGACGGCGATTGTTCTAACGGCAGCCGGGGCATTTGCCGGAAACGATGATTACTATATTCAGTTGACCCGTATTTCCATGATTGAGGGAAATGTGGGTTATCAGCGTGTTCCGGACGAGGAATGGGTCGCGGCAAGCGTCAATATGCCGCTTGAGCCGGGTGATCGTATTTATACCGGCCGGAGCGGCCGCGCTGAAATTGAGTTCGAAGAAGGCTCCGTTCTGCGCCTGGCCGAGAACACCGATATTGAATTTCTGACTCTTGACGAAGATTTTATCCAGATTCGGATGCTGCTCGGTATCGCTTCAATTACGGTGGAAAGAGATGTTGTTTTTGAAATCGCCACGCCGCAGGCGGCGTTCAGCACCGAAAGAAACGGCATTTACCGTTTTGAAGTCGAGGAAGACGGACGCAGCGCTGCCATCGTCAGAAAAGGAAGGCTGGAAACGGTCAGCCATAATTTCGAACGCGAAACCAGAGACGGCGACCTGATCCGCGTGTATCCGAACGCGGCGGGACCCACGATTACGGCTTATAACCGGCGTGACGCCTGGGACGAATGGACCGACCGGCGCGACGCCGACCGCCGGCCCGCAGTCGCCGTGAGGCGATATATTCCCGACAATATTTCCATCGGCGTCACGGAACTGGACCGGCATGGCCGCTGGGTTTACGTTACGAATTACGGCTGGGGCTGGATTCCTCATTCCGTGGCAAACAGCTGGTCGCCTTATTCCATCGGGCGATGGGTCTATCGGCCGTATTTCGGCTGGACATGGGTTTCATATGAAACATGGGGATGGCTCCCGTACCATTACGGCCGCTGGTATAGGGACGCCCGTTACGGATGGGCGTGGTTTCCGGGTGAAAGCGTTACTTTCAGGTTCTGGTCGCCCGGGCTCGTCGTATTTTACCGCGGTTCGGGATGGATATCTTGGGGTCCACTGGGTCCCGGCGATTACTATGACATGTCTTACTACCACTATCGCAGAATTTTCGTCAACGATCTTGCCCGTATGCGCGTCCTGGTCGTGCGGCAGCCCGGTAATTACATTAACCGGAACGCGCGCGGCGCTTTCCAGACGGTGAGCATAGACAATTTCCGCGGCGTAAATTCCGGCGGACAGAACATGAACGCGCGGCGTAATGATATTAATCAGCCGTGGAGACAGGGGAACCTGGTTCGCGGCGGCCCGGATGTCAGTCCAACACGGGAAAGTTTCCGTCCCGCTCCTGATCGTCGCGGCGAAAGTTCGCGGGTGGAAACAAACCGTCCCGTGCTAGTACGGCGGACGCCGTCGCAAACATCCGGAAACGACGGCCGTTTTTCACAGATAAACAATCCGCGCATATCGCCGGCGCCGAACCGGCCGAACGCGGACCGCAGTAATAATAACAATTCAGGAAATTCGGCGGGCCGGCGTCAGGACGAAAACAGGCAGGCTTCTCCAGGCGTTACGGGAGGGAACTCATCCGGCAGCCGTGACGGGCAGGCCGCGCCGGCCGATCGAAGCCGGCCGACTCCGGCGGCTCCGGCAGCCCGCCGGAATAATCCGGATACACCTTCACGTGATTCAGCAGGTGAAAACCGCGATCGGCAGCCCGCTGCGTCCAAACCTGCGCCGTCACAGGAAAATCGGCAATCGGAAAGACCGAACACGGGCAATTCCTCGCCTCCCGCGCGGGAAAACAACCGATCCCCCGGTGGAGAAAACTCATCCGGCAGCCGTGACAGGCAAGCCACGCCGGCAGAGAGAAACCGACCGGCGCCGGAAGCTCCAGCCGGAAGCCGGAATAGCCCGGGCTCATCTTCCCGCGATTCAGCGGGTGAAAACCGTGATCGGCAGCCCGCTGCATCCAGGCCGGCGCCTGCGCAGGAAAACAGGCAATCGGGACAGAGACCGAACACGGGTAACGCTTCTTCTTCCGCACGGGTGAACAGCCGATCATCCGTGGGAGAAAGCTCCTCCGGCAGCCGTGACAGGCAGGCCGCGTCGGGCGCTTCGTCAGTCGGCCGGAATAATCAGGGTCCATCATTACGCGATTCTTTATCCGGCGCGGGAACATCGCGCGCCGGTCAGCGTGAGGCGCAACAACCGGCTCGGCCGGCCGGAAACGGAAATTCAGCGCCATCCAGATCAGGAAGCAGACGTTAAGTCCACAAGCGCTATTGATGATCAGGGGAGCGCCGGCGTCCTCGCCGGCGCTCCCCTGATCACGCCATTTGCCAGGTTATCGCTCTTATGGACGTCAAGCTACGCCCCAAAAACATTGACGGTCTTTCCGGAGATAATTTCCTGTTTGTAATATATTTTTTCGTCCCAGGAAATTTCGGGATTTCGGTTGAATATTACGAGCCAGCCTTCCCGGCAGCCGTATGTTTCCATATATTCGGCGGTTTGTTCCAATCCTTCCTGTAATGTTTTCCGGCTTCGCTGGATTTTCAGTTCAATGGGATATTTTTCCCCTCCGTAAACCACGCAAAGATCGGTTCGTTTTGTTCCAGCCGCCATTTCTCTGATTATGCCGCCTCCGCCGTTCATCACTCTTTGCAGAAAAGCCTGTAAGATCAGGTGCGGCGCCGCTTCCTTATATTGAAACTTTTCTATCCAGATGTCGCTGTTTTCCCGCCAGAATTGCTGAAAATCCCGCATCAGGCAATTTATATCCATTTTTCCGTTTTTAAGATAATTCGGCGCGAATATCTCATGTCAAACCACTCTTTCTTTGCCAGGAATCGAAAATCAATACGGCAATGTCGGCGGAGGCGTATCAACCGGCGGCTGAGGCGGCATTACATCAGTCTGTGCGTCTCCCGGCTTGCGTTTTTCAAAGATAGCGACGCCGATTGCTCCTCCCAGCATGGCGAACAGGGAGTAAAGCACGATGTAGAATAAAAAAGAGAAAATAACGATCAGCATCATTAAGTCGTCTCGAAGCAGAAAAGCTTCAATGGCCTGACGCGCTTCCTGCGGAAAATCAGGATATTTTGTCATCTGTTCCTGAGCCTGTTCCATTATTATCGCCGGGTTCACGCCGCCGGTTAAAATACGCTGTATTGGAATCGAAAACAGGCTGCAAACGACCGCGCCGATTGCTCCGGCCGTAAGACCGACGACCGCGCCGCGCCCCATCGTAACCAGAAACGGAGATTCCCTGATATACAGGTAAGCCGCCAGAATACCGCCGCCGATAGCCCAGGCGCAGCAGATGCAGTTACAAGATTTTATTACGGGCAGCGCTGAAAGAATTCCCAGCGCTACGCCTCCAATCAGGGCGGGTTTCAGTATGTTGGAATTGTTCATGAAAGAACTCCTTTGAGTGGTTGCGAAATTTGGCGTCCACGCCTGGAAAGCGTCGTTAAAATTTCTTCAAGTCCCATAACGGCAAACGGCGCGGCCGCGATGCCGAAACCAAGTCCGGTGAGAAAGCGGCACAGCCAGAATCCGTTCCATAGCCCGGAAAAGGGGATGATGGCATCCAAAACCAAAAACGCCGCCGTAGAAAATATACATGCCCGCCGCACGCGCGGCGATCTGCGGAGAAAGAGAGGCGACAGCAGCGTTCCCAGAAAAAGTCCCAGGTAAATGCCTGAACAGCGATGGCAAACGGCTAAAGGATGATGCAGGAGCGTGAAAGAACGTTCAGGTATCTGATGGCAGATAAAAGAAAAAGGCAGATAAGTAAAAAACGCCGCTACCGGGAACGAAGCTGAAAGAAACAGCGGCGCGGCAAACGCCGCAATGACAAATGCGCCCCAGATGCCCGCCAGAATCGCGCGTGCTGAAATATTCATACAACTCCTGATATAAACAAATACCGTTTCTGATTATAAAGGAAATTCGGAGGATTTGTTATTGGAGTTGAATATTTCCCCGGGCGCTCCCTGCCGCACGATTTTTCCCGCGTCTATGAGAATCAGGGTTTTTCCAAGACGCAGGGCTTCCGCGTGATTGTGTGTGACATAAAGAAAGGGAACCCCCGTCCGTCGCTGGATGTCCGCGATTTCCTCCGTCAGGCGCGCGCGCGTCGCCTCGTCCACTGCTGAAAAAGGTTCGTCAAGAAGCATTATCGCCGGGTCGGTCGCCAGCGACCTCGCCAGCGCGACACGCTGCTGTTCTCCGCCGGAAAGTTCATGCGGCAGCCGTGCGGCGGTTTTATCTATTCCCATCATGGCGAAAAGATTACGAACGCGTTCCCCGGCCGGTTTCCGGGCATTGCCGCGCGCGCCGTAAAGAGCGTTCTGCTCCGCCGTCAGATGCGGAAAAAGAAGGTGATTCTGAAAGACGTAGCCGACCCTGCGCTGCCGAATCGGGAGTTCAATGCCGGCCGACGAATCGAAGAAGACCGTTTCTCCAAGCGTGATTCGTCCCTCGTCGGGAATCAGTATCCCCGCGATTGCGCGAAGTATGCTGGTTTTGCCCGCGCCGGAAGGGCCGAAAAGTACGGTGATGCCGTCCGTCGCCTGAATGTGAACGTCAATGACGGGAGAACCGCCCGTGCCGAGCCTTTTGCGTATGCGCGCGTCCAGCATTATGGTCGGTTCCTTTCCGCAGGACGCGACAGCCGGTTGGTGATATAGACGACCGTAATGGAAATCACGGTCAGAATAACAGCCATCCACGCGGCAGTGCCGTCCTCGCCGGCCGCCATTGCCTCATAAATTGCCAGCGGCATGGTCTGCGTCTTTCCTGAAATATTTCCGGCAAGCATCATGGTGGCGCCGAACTCTCCGAAGGCGCGGGCGAAACTTAAAATGACGCCCGCGAGAATTCCTTTTCCTGCCAGCGGCAGCGTGACACGAAAAAAAGTCTCCCATTCGCCTTTCCCCATGATGCGTGACACGTTTTCGTAATCCGGATTGACGCTTTCAATGGCGGCGCGGGCGGATTTGATCATCAGAGGGATGGCGACAACCGCAGATGCGATAACGGCGGCAACCCAGGTGAAGGTTACAGACCATCCGGTCAGGCTGTACAGCGGCGCTCCAAGGAGTCCCCGCCGCCCCAGAAGCAAAATCAGGTAATAGCCGGTTACGGTCGGAGGAAGCACCATCGGCAGCGTCAGCGCGGCGTCCAGCAGTTCCTTTCCCGGAAAGCGGCGTCTTGCCAGCAGAAAACCGAATGCGGTTCCTGCGACCGCAATAATAAGCGTCGAGATGCTTACAACCAGGAGAGATAATTTGAGAGCGCTCCAGATCATTTTTGGATGTCAACCATATTGTAAAGTTAAAAAGTCAAAGTAAAGCATAACATACGAAAAAAATCAAAACTGTTTTTCTGGAAATCGTTGAAAAAACGACGACGGCGTAAATTATCATGAATTCCGTGTCGAGTTGGCCGGGCGAGTGCGCTAGAATTGACAATTATCATGAGAAGGCTGATGAAATACCGGTTATTATTATTAACCCTGTTTTTTTCCGGCGGGACGCCCTTGTACGCGGATATGGCGCTGCTTCTGCATCAGCCGCACAGCACCTTCGGTTTTTTCAATCCGACCGGACATGCGGCATTGTACCTGTCGAGGGTGTGCGCGGAATCGCCGGTGCGATTGCGCCGCTGCGGCGATGACGAGCTGGGCGTCGTCATCAGCCGCTATAATCGGGTCGCAGGATATGACTGGATCGCCATTCCGCTTATTCCTTTTTTGTACGCGGTTGATCACCCCGAACAGGTTCCCGCTTCCATAGACCGCGACGGCGTCCTGGCGTTCAGGGACGCGTGGAGGCGCGGTTATCTGCTGGACATGGTGCCCGACGCTGAAGACGGCGCGATTCCGAAAGGAGACTGGACGCAGCTCGTGGGCGCCGCGTATGACCGTAAAATTTACGGATTCATTATTGAAACCGAACAAGCCGCCGACGACGCGCTTATTGAAATGTTGAACTCGCAGGTCAACAAAAGGCGCTTTCACCTGTTTTTTCAGAACTGCGCGGATTTTGCCAAAGACCTTATCAATTTTTATTACCCGAAATCGATTCGGCGCAACATTATTGCCGACGTAGGCATTACCACGCCCAAGCAGATATCAAAATCATTTGTCAGGTTCAGTCGGAATAATTCCGATTTGCGGTTTTCCACATTCATGATTCCGCAGGTGAGTGGTGACCTCGGGCGAAGCAAGGCGGTGCGGGGCGTGATGGAATCAATAATCATGTCAAAACAATATGCCGTTCCGCTGGTGATTGTTTCTCCCTGGGTCGCGGTCGGGGGCGTTGTCGCTTATGTGACTGAAGGCAGGTTCAATCCCGAAAAACACGTTTCGGTTGTACTTGAGCCCGTCGATCTAAAGGAACACCTTTCCGCATTTTCGAACTACACCCGGAAGGAATCGCCTGTTACGGCCGACCGGGATAAACTCGCCATCGAAACGGCGGTCGGTGATCAATTACAAAGAGCCGACCACTGATTACCGGTCGCTCGTAAAGGTCATTTTTGCGCCGCTGCTTGAACTGAGAATGAGTTTTCCCTCGCGCGTTTCGTAACTCGTAACCGTTCCCAGCGTCTTTAGGAATTCATCCGCAATTGATTCGCCGATGCACATCATGAGTGTCGCAGCGCCGGCGGTTATCGTGATGTTTCCCGGTGCGCCCAGCTCATATTTTCCCATGTGGCGATTGCAGTGCGCCTGTCCGGCGATACGGTTGTCCGCGTTGAATTGAATCGTGTAGGGCGGTTCCGGCGCAACCGCCGTCTCGGCGCCGCCGGGGCGCTGTATGGCGGCGAGTGTCCAGACGCCTTTCGTTATGTCTGCCGCGGCCGCCGGTTTTCCCGGCGCGACGCCGTGCTTGCAGCCGGCCAGCGCAATGGATATAAGAAACACTACTCCCAGAATTTTTGTCGCGGCAAAACAGTTCATGAATGTATCCTCCCAAATTTAATTCATCGGCCGGAACGGCGAAAAATCAACAAATTTCTTCAGGAATAAAAAAATCAAGAGAATGAGAGGGAAGCGGAGCGTTTTTGTGCTATACTATATCGGTTTATTTATTTATTGTTAGGGCATTGCAAATTTTTCTTATGTATTCCGCCGTTACGCGAGTGGAGGAAGAAACAGCATGTTCGTTTCGTGTAACAGGCGGGATGTTTTCTGAGGACTACAGGCTTGTCTGGAAAAAATATCCCATCCAAAATTGCTGAAATGATCGACAGGGCGCTGGAAACCATTATAGATCAGTGGTATCAGAGCGTCAGCGAATATTACATTACCACAGAGAAAAAGGCTGAAAACCCTGATATTTTCGGACCTGAGGAATTGAAGCGCTTTCACGACGAAAATGGACACAGGATCAAGTTTAACAAGGGCGACCTTGATTTTACATATGGGCTAAGTATTATTAATGACATCGTTGAAGGTTACGCTCTGGATGTAAGCGTCAACAATAAAGTTCCCAATTTTAACTACGCCGAACTGGGCCGCCGGCTGGCCGTTTATTATCAGGCCAATCGTGAAAAACCCGTCGAAGGTTTCACGAAACTCAAAAAAATCCGCAACTGCGACGCCTTTCACCTGAAGGAAGATTTAGGAACCATACAGGTGGAAGAACGGGAAGGGAAGGCCGACATCGTGCGTCTGACCTTCTATATCTCCGGAGAATACCTGGATAATATGGTCGCGGAACCGGGGAGTTTCGTGGAGCTGATCCAGCTGTACTGCGTAGCGCCTCTGCGCCGTATCTACGCGGATGTTTACAGAATCAAACGGAAATAGCGCCAGTTCAGCAGCCGATGAGTAAATATCCCCCGGCTTTGCCGGGGGATATTTACTCATCGGCTGCTGATTTTCGCGTGTTGCGCCAGACTTCAAGCACGCCTGGCAGTATGGAAATGAATATGATGGCGAGAATCAGAATGCTCAGATTCTTTTTTACGAATTCAAGCTCGCCGAAGAAGTATCCCGCGTATGTGAAACTCAACACCCAGGCGATGCCGCCGATAATGTTGTAACTGAAAAAACGGACGTATCTCATCTTTCCCATTCCGGCCACGAAGGGAGCAAACGTGCGGATAATGGGAATGAAACGCGCCATAATAATGGTTTTTCCGCCGTGTTTTTCGTAAAAGTCCTGTGTTCTTTTCAGATAACTCT
>Ga0123353_10007459_pt1 | contig 14782 bp, 6 predicted proteins | sample TergutLab28metaG_3_FD_92763 | JGI IMG/M metagenome (GOLD analysis project Ga0123353, IMG submission 92763) | Labiotermes labralis P3 segment gut microbial communities from Petit-Saut dam, French Guiana - Lab288 P3 | ecosystem: Host-associated > Arthropoda: Insects > Digestive system > Gut ... | reverse complement strand
TGTGGCTTGGGATAATGATAAAACAAAATAAAAGGCTAAAATGCAGTACAAAGAGAGTATCTTGATCTGTGGCATGTATTTTATTACACCAGGTAGCTTCAACAAGTTATGGGGAAGAGGTACCTGCAGTTAATACTGCAGCACAGGCTCTGACACCTTCACACAAGGAACCTGTTCTTTTACCATTCAGACCAGCTGGTGTGGTACACCCCACAGAAGACACATCACAGCCAATGGAAAGTTTCAGACAGAACAAATGAATCACCTCAAGCAACTGGGTAACACAAAATTTTGCCAGATAATGAACCTTATTGTATTTTGCCAGAGACAGGGACAAAGGCAGGGACTGTGCAACTGAATAAGCAAACGTATCAATCTATCAATCAATCGCTGCATTATGCCATCAACAAACCTAACTGGCAAAACTCTTGGATAGCTAACAAATTATGACTAATGCCAGAACAGTTAGCTCTATTAGGTCAAGCACTATTCAAGGTGTACCTTGATGAATTCTACAGTGAATATTACAAGAATGCATTATTCTGTTCATTCTGTATCCAACACACATCATCATCCTCCACTTGCATGCTGTCCTTAACATCTTCTCACGCAAGCATACAACACACAATGTATGAAGTTAGACACATCAAAAAAGTCAAATAAGCTCAAATGAAGTTCTGGGGTGGATGACCTCATAAGAACATAAGAGTAATTCAACTGAACATCTGAAAGAGATCAGTGTCTGTGGATACAAGTAAACTTACCACTGAATTCAATCAATACAACAGAAGAACAAGAAATGAGCCTGAGAATACCACGACCACTGTTGCTGGACTTATATTCACTACTCCACATTGCTTGCAATACTATGAGAAGAACAAAAAGACACCACTCTCAGCACACAATATTAGCAACACATCTGCACACTCCGGTTCTCATGCCTTTGCTGTAGGCAGTTCCTCAAAAGGACGTTTCTTGATAAAGAAACAAGCAGGTAATTGGTTTCAAATTTTTCATCACCAAACAGACCCTCAAGCCTGCATTCGAAGAAACACAAGAAAAGAAGGAAGAAGAGATGAAATGCCATACTGAAAAAGACGAGGGAACTTGAAAGAAAAGGGAGCAGAAAGTGAGGAGGACGTTGAGGAAAAAAGAAGGAAGTGTGAAGAGACAATGCAGAAAGTTTTGAAAACTTGAGAAGCCCTTGAGAAACAGAAACAGAATGCAGAACTGGACATACAGGAGGAGGAGGAGAAAATGAGACAGATCATACAGAACCGTGAAGATACAATGAAGGGGCATGTGCAACAGAAAAAAACATGCCCAGAAGAAGGCAGCAGAAATGTAAGAAGGAAGAAAACAAGTGGAAGGAGCCCATTTGGCCAAACTGAATGAAAAGGAAGAAGACCAGCGCCGTCTTCAAGCAGAACATTAAAAGGAACAGGAAGAAGCAGAGAAGCAACATTTGGAAAAGTCAGCTGTAGAGAAGGAAGCTGCACATCTTAGGGAGCAATAAACAGCAATGATGGCCCAAATGCAAGCTAAACTCGTGAAGGATAAACAGACAAATGGAAAGACAGAAACAGAAGTGAAAGCTGCCCCAAATAGAGCTGCCACTTTGGACAGAACTTTTAATGTGTCACCACCCAGTAGCAGCACAAACACAACACACCCAAGAAGAGTGTCGGTGTAGACGATTATAGAATTGACTTATCAGGACAGTCCAACAAGGATGAAGATAGGCCAAGACTGATACATCAGTGGGAACATAGAGCAGAACATCAGGAGGCCTTGAAAAAGCTGGCTTTGAATATCAAAGGAGCTAATTGAGGCCTATTTTGCCTGTAAGGAAAAAAACACCAAATTTAATGAAGATGTTTGGTGTGAGATGTGTGTAAAGAACATCATGTGCAGAGTGCAGAACACTTCCATGCTAAAGCAGTCTATCAAAGTATTGGTCACTGACTTCAAGCTCATACACTCTACTACACAGTATGTTTTTATTTGATTTTTGTCCCAACAAAATCTTGCACCTTGCAACTAAAAGGCAGTTCATGGCATCATAATAAAAGACTGTCAGTGTAAGTTCATGTTAATCCCAAAGGAGGGGAATCATACAGGCTGTTTAACACAGTATCAAATGTAATGTCGAATGGCAACAGAATGATCACATATGCTGGGCCTGAATGGATTGGGAAGGAAGTGGTGATGACCTGATAGAAGGTACCTGGAGAGGTTAATTACATAAGAACAGAAGTTATGTCTAAAATCCAGTGTGAATATTTTGTCAAAACTCATAATAAAATCTGTATTTACTTAACAATTTTCATATATACATTGAAGTATTGGACCTTATCCAATATTTTTTCTCGAGCAATGCAATTGGCAGTACATTAAAGGGAAACAATACACTCATGTCATAACTCTGTTGCACACACTTTATGAAAGCAACCGTAACAAAACAGAAGCATAATATGTTCAGAATATGACTCAACAAAATTCATAGTGTCAATCCAAAATTACAATACTTGTCTACAAGTGTCTGCACTGCCCCTGAAAATACACAAATACACAGAGAGAGACAGCATACATTCAAGCCAACAGGTACATAATATCCTTTTCAATATTAAACAGAGGCAACTCTTAAGCAGTGTTGTGTGTTCTGTATTTTAACAAATACACTTCCAACATTTGTCAGAAAGACACAAAATCTGGCAACAAGAGTCCACCCCATCATCACTCTATCTTCTCGGGTACCAGCCGAGGTACTCACCCCTGAAATCATTCTAAAAAGGCACACAAAGAACACCACACAGCAGGAAGATAAAGAAAAATAACAAACCAAGTTTTCAGTCAAATTTACTCACTCACTAATGAGAGAATGATTTCAACTGAAACAAGGAAAAATATCTTCAGACCCAGTATAACTCCAGTTAACAAACAACAGTGATTTCCATATGTTAACTTAATATGAAAACTTATTTCTGTGGGAAATGTTTTGACAATAATAACAAGTTACAGGCAAGCACTAAAGAAATGCAACTGTTCACTGTAATATACAATCATAAATAAATGTGTGCCTTTTGTTAGGAATTGCACACACAAGCACAGACAGGTCAACATGCTTCATTCTTCCACGGAAACTCCCCAGTGCATAAAAGTGGGGACACTTCACACAATAATATATTACTTTATCATGCCAGAAATTTGTGAAAAACAAAACCAAAAAACCAGGATGCCATTGAAATAAGAATTTATCTACATGAACTGCAGTAACAGAATCTGTACTGGATTCCATTTACATTTTCATCATTTATGAATGTAATGCCATAAAATGTCTGGATTCTCCAGCCGTAAGTAAAGCTGCACATGGTACACAGACAGACCACTATGTCAACTGCAGGTGTAGAGACATGGTAAATAGACCCACTAGCTTTATGGTTCTGCAGTGCCTTTTATTAGCTTTTATTCTCACCACTAAAACAGGAATGTTTCATGGAAGTGTTCACGCATACATAACACACAAAACACTGGTTAGCCACATCCATCACCTGTCCACACCACATACTCTCCCCACCCAAAAAAGTGCTAATGTTTATGTCTTCGAACATCACTTAAAACCAATCTTGCTCACAACACATAGCAACACGTCTTGAAAACACAATGCAAATGTAGAATATTCCACTCTATATGTAGCATGTGAACATGGGGTTTAACAGCATGTCTCACGTCTTCAACAAAGAGCAATTTCAATTATCAAACTCAAGAGAAGATGCAGCAACTGACCAGCTGTTCATATTTTAATACTTCAAACAGGAGAAGTCAGAAGTGTGAACAGAGCAAATGTGTTTTGCAGAGCTTTATTTTTAACGTAGCACAAAATTAACAATTTGAGACTCTCATGAAAAGTAAAGATCACATTACTTTGAATTTAAAATGACCTCTAGTTTAAGATAAACCCAAATTTTAAAAAGGGGATTTTTGAGAATAAATTTCTATAAGACAATACATTTCAATGTCCACAAAATTTACAATTCTTTTTGCAAAGCCTGTTGCTCTTCGAGGAAAATTACGTTTTCAAGACATTCGAAGCGTGACAAATAATACCTCAAATTTAAGACAAACCTCAATTTTCAGTTCAAAAAATGTAAAAAAAAAAGGTTTGTCCTAAATCTTAAATAATGTGGTACTGTGAGTGTGGTTATTGTGGATATGACACTGCATATTCTGGAACAAAATTGCCAGTATTCAAAGGATCACATAAGCTCCAACTGCAGGGTTGACTTCAATACTTAGGATGGAGGCAGCAAATTCCTCTACAACACTGGCAAACTTCTACCAAACTACACAGCATCACATCTGAAGATTGGTATTAAGTACAGCGTGATGTGTGGACACCCCTTTCGCCAAGTTCATGACATACTACAATGCAACCTCAGAGAAGTCCCAGACCAGACATCAGTGCTTCAGTACAAAGCTTGTCCTCAACCCACAAACAGCACCTGATAATGACAATGTGGGCCAGTCTCAACCTTGTTTTGGACTCTGGGGACACAAACAAATGACTCTGCAGTGATTTTAAAGCACAGTTGTAGTGCTCTGAGATTATGGAATATTCTTTCATACTTTCACACATGCAGAGTCAAGCACCTCTGTTATGCGCCTCATGTGGTGGTAATGTCTGTCTGCAACCTTGTTGCAAATGTCTAATCCATTTAAATGATTCTCTTCAGTGAACACGGGAGGCATTCTGGTACAAGTTAGTTAAAAAACAACAAATGTTGTACATGATTCTGTACCTATCTCAAGGACAAATCTCTAAATATTTATTACACTAACTGTTCCAAAGCAGTACATAATAATAAGGCATGCAGTATTTTATGCCCAAGACACTACCCCCCATTCATCTTACATATTTCAGGATGAATCACCAACAGCATTTTTTTCTGTTGCATCACTTCACAACAAGATCCCATGGACTAATTTAAATCTGAAGGTCATTGCACAAGTATGTCAACAGTCAATGTCTGTCCATACATAACCCAGTGTCAGCACCCAAATCATTAGATTTTCTTCCAAATTCAATAAGCAGCTGGGAAATTCCAATTATCAGCCATATTGACTCATAATAAATTCTAGCTTACTAAAATGCCATAAATTAGCTTATTCAGGTTGAGCATAAACCATAATTCAATTTTATGAATCAATCACAGATTAACTTATAATTGCAAATAACATCAATGGAAATTCTGCATACTACATTATGGAGTATCACACTACCCATAGGCAACAACTGTTCATTCTTATATTTTATTAATACAAAACTGAGAAGCATGTCCGACAAGTTTAATATCTTACTCAGACCTCCAATTTGCCATGAATTAATTGTCCACCTGCTGAATAACAGAGGCATAAATGTACATAACAAGCGGTACCAACCTAGAATTATGTACAGGATGAGAAACATATCTGCCTGCAGATTCCCAAAATATCTTGAACAGGTGAAAGAATCACTTCTGTCAGTTACTGAATGTATATGGGGTTACTGATCTTAGGCAGACTTAAATACATACAGCTAATCAACCAACATCTATACCTGGTGCCATTCAGATCAAGACAGTTAAGTTTAAAATGTAAATCACCAGGTACTGACTAAATTCTGGCACATCTGATTCAGTCAGAGGTATAAGAGTATCTTGTGAGATCCATAAACTTAGTCACCATATGGGTAATAAGAAACAACTACCTTGATAGAAACATGGGTCCATTATTGCACCCAAAGAAGAATTATGAAACTGGCTGCAGTGATTATTGAGGCATGTCAATGTTACCAGCTCCATATACAGTTTTATGCAACATCCTTCTATCAACTCTAACCCCACATAAAAACAAAATTACTGGTAACCATCAGTGTAGAGTATTACATAACAATTACCTACTGATCATATAGTCTGTATTGGTCAAGAAACTATAAAAAAAAAAAAGTCAATATACTGCAGTAGTACATAACCTACTTACAAGTTTCAAGAAAGCCTAAAAAATTAGTTTGGAGGAAAGTTTTCTCATTGAGTTTGGTTTACTCATGAAACTAGTATGGTAAATGAAAATGTGTTTAAATAAAACCCATAGCAAAATCCACATAACTAAACATCTGTCTCATGCATTTCCTACTGAGAATGGTCCATAAAGAGATGCTTTATTGTCACTGTTATTCAACTTCACTCTAGAATATGCCACGAGAAAGGTGCACGAAAATCAAGCAGGACTGAAATTGAATTGGACACATCAGTATCTGATCTGTGACAGAGTTAATTCACTAGAAAGAGTGCAAATAATATAAAGAAACACATACAAGTTCTGTCAGTAATTACTGAATATGGTCTAGAACTAAATACTCTGAAAACAAGAGGACAAAATCACAACATAAAAAGATCTAAACAATTCTTCAATAAAAATGAGGCAAAACTCACCCTGTGGACCTGCAACCACCTCAGCTTAGGTGGTGAAGCATGCCCTAATATATCCTGGATGAAAACGAGCTCAGCAAGCCACACCCAGAGCTTGCTTTAGCTTCTACAGTCTGTTTGATCAGTGATGCCAGGTTTAGTGGTATTGTCAAGCAACAAAAGAAGCACACTACTTACAGTATGATTCACATTTCATGATGTTGGCGTAAAATTGTATGGCCGTCCCCTCATAAAACTCTTTTTAATGACACCCTTCAAAAGCTGGTATGTTATGAAATTTTGCTCAGCAAGAGCTTGAGAAATTGCTCAGGGAATATTCGCATTGCGCAGTCTCCAAGAATGTTAGCGGGTGCAGTTCTTTTCTTAAATTTGATGCTTACATATGTGAGATTGTCTTAAATTCACATATGAAGCATTGAACCGGATCGTCCTGAACCGGGCCATGCAGAGCCAAAACAATGCCTGCCATCGCCAAACCGTCATGTGTGAACAAAAGAGAGAACAGAACATGACTAACCTATTTTTTATATTATTCTCTCTGTGCATTGTGAATGATTACAATCTACTAATACCAACAAATTCACATATTATACCAATATACTATATTAGTATAATATATGTTGGTACTAAGAGATTGTAAGATAGTGGGACTAAGTTAACTGACACAATATTTTTTCTGGAGCTTTGTCCATCATCATGGATTTTTTAAAGACACATAACGTTTCGGAAGCCAGCTCCATTTCCATCATCAGGCAAAGAAGCACCTAACTTTGTGTACTCAGACTGAGCTGTTCTCCACCACCATGCACCACAGGCACAGTAACACATCACACTAGCACCTAACTACAAATGTTGTCCATGCACAGTAATAAGAAAATGGCTATTGGAAAATTAAAAATTAACTACAAGACTCAAAAATAAAACCTGGACCAATCCACAGATTAAAATAATAATAATAAATAGGAGACATGAAATCCGACTGACCAGGCCACAGACACAACAAAAACAAAACCAGAACACACGTGTTTAAAATTCTGAACACCACTAACACCATTTGTGGAGAAAATTGTGAAGCTCTGTTGGTTCAAGTAAGTTCATAAGGCAAGAGATGTACATGTATAATTTAGTCAATGTGAATCATAACAGCATGGTAGTGCTGTTCATCAGAAGTGACTGTGAAGGGTTCTAAGAAGTGCTGCATATTCAGTGCAGTGGACTGGACTGATGATGATATGTTGTGGAATGGCAGTGAAGAGGACAGGAATGTTAGGAGTGAGTGCAAGGAAGATGAAGGCACAGACTGTGCAGATGGAGACAGTGACACTGATTGGTAAAGGTTGATAGCATTTGATATGCTTCATGTAATAAGTGTATTAAATTAATACCGAAATATTTTTTCTTAGCAGATATTTCATTTTTGGGGGTCATCTTAGATTAGAGACATCTTGTACTTGGGTAAATACAGTAATCCACACTAGTAGTTCACAGACACACATAACAAATATGTATCCAAAGTGGCATAACTGATTCATTCTAACACGGCAGCACGTAGAGGGACGTATATCAAGTTGCATAAATGCTTACCTTTTCATAGTTGCTTAACACTCCAATGCACCAAAAACTGAGGCAACAGTTACAATCTATGCATATTTAAAACACACTTAAGTGGTGAATGTGTGTTTTATCACTCTCACGGTAATTCTTCTCAAATATTTCACACCCCTGTTATCACTGAACTGTTTCTGGCATTGTACATGTCTTCCCGCTAGAAAAATTGCTTCATGCAACCCAGAACATGTCAGGTCTACTTTCAATACCATTAAGAAACCAACAGACTTACGTCTTTCTGCTGAAACAATTTCTTTGTCTCTGAAACATTAAAGCATCTTGACTCCAGCTTAAACACAGAAATATTCATGGGATATATATGTGAATATGATTGGATTAGTCCTCTTTATAAACACTCCAGTTACTTAGATTAGGAGGGCAACTGCTTACCCCATTGCCTGAATAACCTAGCCTCTATCCAGACCTCAAACAAGTGACCTAGGGTCTCAAACACAGGATGTACTGTCACAATTGTGTGTAGGATCATTCACGTGCACAGTAGTACTATTGTGTCACGTGCAGCTTGCATGGATAGAGCAAGAAGATGAGTGCTTCACACAATGTCACACCAGGAAGGTGGGTTACTTCCACGAAATACATAAACACAGTGACAGGAGTGCTGTGTTTGTTGACATCCCTGTGAGCTCCAATGGACAACACCATGTTTTCCTTGTGAAGGTCACCAGTTCAAGTTCCAAACAGCACTAGACCCACGGTGTGGATTCTTTTTCTTCTCCTTCAGACATCCACACTTCAACATTTATCAGCTGGCTGCTTGTATCCACCAGAATGTGACTATGGAAAACTGTCTTTTGGTTCGGGCACTCACAAGCCTGCTTTTCACAGTCATGATGAGCAAGACAGATACCTCACATTACTCACACAACAAACACATAAAAAAAAAGCAGCCCTGTAATGACATTCAAAGCCCAGACACATTTTTGAGTGGGTATGTTCTGGTTTTAATAATGGTCTGTAAGGCACGTGGAATACGATTCTGTTCTACACAGCCATTCTGAAACTCAGATATATATAAGCGAAAGTATCTCAACTAATATGATGTAGTACAGTGTGGGGTGAATTTGCACATGATACAAAATACAACTCCTACACACTCTGCATGACTGAGGAGTGACCAGAAATTTACAGCATGTGACAAAAACCTGCATATCATTATACACATGTCCCACTGTTGAATCCATTGAATGGTCAGTTCAAAGCACAGACATTGCAGAGATTAATCCTCTAAAGAAATTCACATCGCAATTTTTTGTGCTGCAATACTGTGCAGTCTTGTAAACACACACCAATGTTTCAGATACATATCCTGTCTCCATCTTCAGGGTTGAAGTAGAGAGAGTGAGAATGTGGTCCAGTATTCAAGATAGACTGCAAGGAAGATGATTAATCAGATCCTTGAGAGAATGAGATGAGGGACAGTGTCCAGGTGAACAGAAACAAGTTAACAGAAAACGTGAAATACAAATTCACAAAAATGGCCCTTGTATGTGCTACAATATATTACATGTTGTATATGGAAAAGTGAGACATTCCACTCAATTTAGGGGTCACAGCAAAGCAGAGCCCTTGCTGTGGGGCGACAATACAGGAGCGTCACATCCCAAGGAAGTGAGTCTGTCTTTGTACAAACCCTTTTCCTTCAATGAGCAAGAAGAGCCTGCACTACCTTACAACCTTCTGAAGAACATGCACCCCTCAACCACCCCTCCCCCCAAGCAATGAACTTCTTAGGATAAAATGTAAGGAGATTTTTCCTTTGCCTCTCCTTAACCACAAAAAAGCTGGCTGTTTTCTTATATGCTTGCCCATACATTTACCTGGGGGTGAATTTATCAAAAATCTGTACTTGGATTTGTTTTAATAGATGTGATGTCAAAACAGGAAACAATTTTGACAGTTATTATTTTCAAACCCAGCCTTTTTATGCAGTATACAATTAAATTACCCCAGAAATTTAATTCTCTGTGAATATTATTATGGTACTTGGTATTATCTGTCACAGCTGCGAACTGAATTCTTGAATTTAAGACACCTTATCAAACTGGTCATTAAATGGTTTCAATTCATGTGAAATATGGACTTTCTACAATGAGAATGCATGCGTAAGGAACATATGCTTGCATAACCTCATGCAATACTCACAAAATGTTATGTTTAGAAACCATTAACTTGATGCCAAAAAGAATTCATATTTATACCAGAATAAAATCTCTGAATTTACAGGTAATTAAAATATATGTTCAGGAAGAAAAATTAAATCTACCATTTGCTTAAATTAAAGAAGAACAAGATTCAACTGACAAACAGCATTCAGTCAGTCAATCAGTCAGTAAGGCAGGGTGGCAGTCAGTAATCTCTGTGAACTTCAACCTTCCAACTCAGCAAGCAACCCAAGCAACAGGCCATAAATGTAATTATAATAAACTGAAGCAGGTGTGCAAAATTCCCTCCCACCTGGTCACCTGAATTCTCTGCAGTTATGCCTAATATTTTCAGCAGTCATCCTCTCCACCGTCCCTTACATACTAAAATGTGTACCAGTTGACAGGCGCCAAGCAGAAATTGTCAAGCAACAGTAAGTTTCACATGTCAATCTAAAATTCTGGGTCCTCAGTAGGGAACTTGCTTCATGTCACCATTCTGGCACCTAGAAATTTGAAGGTGGTCCCTACATTTCTGGAAAATATGGGAACGCTTGGACTGAAGCAGTAACATACTAGCCAACCAGGACTTCGACAAGCTGCAACTGCAGTAACTGATAAGTAGAGACAACTGGTGTAATTATGAGACAAAACAAAAAACTCTTGTGGTAAATCTGTCCTAGTGACACTTTTTCCACCAAAAACCATGAGGGATCACAAAGATTACCCTGTAGGCTTCTTGACTGATAAGCATTTGTAATTAATGGGTATGTACCAGTAGCACAAAGCAAATGCTGCACAAACTCCAAACTACATTTTATCAAAATTATTCACGGATCAAAACAGCAAAGAGTCGCATATACAGTGATCTTTTAGTTAAAAAAAGGCAGTACTGAAATACAGAAAAGTGAATCAAGCTTCATGGTAACAAAACCAGCATTCTGAAAATATTTCCACACTTCTCAGAAACAACCCAAGTAAAAGGAGAACAACCATTTTTTGAACAGTTGTTTCTACATGCTCCTTACAAAACTGTACACCATGATATATAAATGTATTGAACTTGGTGAAAATTTGCTGCTAGGAAAAAAAAAAGAAAAAAGAAAGAAGAAAAGGAATTGTTTCATGAATCACATGGAAACCACGAAGTCACTATTACTACTACCCTTAAAATTAGTAATTGCAATAAAGTTTAAAACAATACATGATTCCAGTACAAATATCACTGCACTAAAATATTACTAAACTACCAATCAAATCAATCATAACGTACAAACATATCATAGAAATCCGGCTGAATTTACCTTATGATATAAATACGTGTGAAGCGCATAATTTAAACCCCTCCTTTCTTAGGAGACACATCTTTCCATCCAAACCACTTTCCCGACACACAAGTACATACACAGAAACTTCGACATCACGACCCACTGAACGCACATTTCCGAGTTTCCACTAATCTCAACAAATGCTATGTGGGTTGCTCACCATCAGGGGTCTGCTTTACTGTAGCAGATGTGGAGGCACTAGTTTCAATGGGCTCTGTAGAAGCCTGATTTTTTGCACTACTAGGTCCAAGAGCTGTGGCTTCTGTTGCTGCCACAGAAGCAAAGTCAGTTATGCTGAACACAAATTGAAGGCAGCCAAACTTGATGTAGGAACCATGGTTGAGAAGTGCTGTACCTTCCCATCCTGCTCCACTACCGCCTATCAAGCTTGAGCTGCTCGTGCGACAACTGCACTTCCGTGAATACTGAAAAGAACGTACAAAGGCTCCTGCAATCTCAATCACAAAAATAAATATGTGAAAGCACACAATAACGACAAAATATTCGAGAAACTTCAGTGTTTTAACTCCTTTATACGCTACAGAAAAAGTTCTAGAGGTAAATATAAATACAGTACAGTAAGTACGCATGTCACACATTAAAAATACAGTGAAACCTGTGAAGTCGGCCACCTGTCACAGTTAGCCACACTTTTCTGAAACAGCAAATTCCTATGACATTACATATTGTCATATTCCTCTGTAACTTGGCCACCTGCTGATCTTAAATCTTGGCCACAGATTCACACTTAGTGTTATGCTTTATATGTATATTCAACCTCCCTATGTTGACAACTAAACAGCTGTATAGCTTTGGTGCCATACTGTACCCTCATTCATTAGCAGAAGCACCTCTTGCCCAATGAACTTCCATCCTTTCTCCTCAAATATGGAAAACAGGTGGGAATTTCCTGGTGGCACCTCACTTATTACTGTACTTCAAGTCCCCACTTTTTGACAAGGAGAGGCACATAACAGCACAGGTGGATGAGGCACAATGCCACAAACCAGAAGGTCATGGGTTCAATTCCTGATGGTGTCACTGGTATTTTCCATTGACTTAATCCTTCTGGCTGCACTACAGCCTTGGGGCTGACACAGCCTCTAACAGAAATGAGCACCAGAAGTATTTCCTTGGAAGTAAAGGTGGCCAGTGTGTGGGGTTGACAACCTTTCCTCCTTCATGTGTTGCCTGGAAGTCTGGGAGCCTCAATCTCCTGCAGCCCTAAGGGCTTGTGCAGGCCTCTATAGGTATAGCTTTACCTTTACCTCTACTCACTGATAAGGTTACATACTTTGTTTCCAACTCAACCATGTCTGTTCACTCTGAACTGTATGTTTGCACATATGAAACTTGCACACTTCAACTTTAACAGTGCCATGTGATAAACATAAGCTGGGCACCTTTATAAGTTGGGTTGGACCAAACAAAACCAAAGGTGACCAACACAGACAGGTTTTACTACATTTGCAACTGTCAAAATACAACTACATATAACACATAAAAAAAAACTTTCAACATGTTATCTAGGAACAACAATATGAAATAGGACTTATGTTCAAGATGAAATCAGGTAAAAAAAAAGTTTCTGTGTATGTTTTTTATTGTTATGCAGACCATGAACTGCAATCTTCTCATCCACTTTACAGAGCACAAAACATCATTTGTCTGTTTTTGTTTGTTTGTTTGTTCAGTGGTTTTCTCTGGCACTAGGATACTGAACCTGCAAGTTGTAAATGTTCACCAAGAACTGGAATGGTACACAAAATAACACCCATGTTACTGTAGAGCAGTCCCGTTACAGGCCCCGAGGGGACCAGAAGGTTCCAGGAAGTTAAGGTTCCCAGATTTCGCAACAACGGCACAGGATGGTGGGAGATTGTCAGCCTTTTGCACCGGCCACCTTTACCCACAGGAAATATTCCTGGTACTCATTTCTGTTAGTGGTTGAGTCCCATGTTACTGTATTATCAAAAAATATGTTCCATCTTCAAAAAGATAAATAACTCCCCCCAGAATTTACAGTGTTCTGTGAGATATGAAACTCTCATAAGAGCAATGCTGAGATTCCATTCTTCTGAGATGTCACCCCCTCACCAATTAGCAAATAGCTACCATGTCCTAGGAATACAGTGTCTTTACCTTTAAGTCAAGCAGTAAAATACAGCGTGATTCAAAAAGATGGACTCAATTTCGTACATCTATATTTCCTGAACTATACATGGCATGTGAATGATCTACATAGCATTTAAAAGAGGAGGTCCTAAATTTTCAAATACCACCACTAGGGCACTTGCCTAGTGCACAGCTGTGCAGCAGCATCAGTTGAGAACAAAATGGCTACTATGCAGCACAAGATTTTATTGCATTAGTGAATTCATTAAAACGAGTCAGCACCTGCTGTGCAGCGTGCGTTTCGTCTTTGTTTCAACATTCAACCTCCAACGAGAAAGAGCATTTGTCATTGGAATCACCAATTTGAGCAAATAGGCTGTCTGCATAAAGGCAAAAGCCCCGGCCGACCACATGTATCAGAGGAGAACATGAGACGAATTCAAGAGAGTTTTGAGCGTAGCCCAAGCAAGTCAACCTGTAGAGCGAGTAGAGAACTTGGAATACCGCAACCAACTGTCTAGCATGTGTTGAGGTGCCATTTACTGTTCAACTGAGTCCATCGTTTTGAATCACCCTGTATAAGCTCCTCACAATGGTGTAATGTCTTCATGAACAATACTGTGAAAACCTTAAATCTTGCACAGTATTATTAACCTGTCAAACCAAGTGTGAAGCACCTCACACACTGCTGTTAAGTTCTTCCCCCCAGTTTTACTTCTGCCACATATCACGGTAATAAACACGTAAGTTTCAAATTTGTGCTACACTTCCTGATACTGACACTTCCAAAGGTTTCTACTAAGAAGCAATCATGATTTATGTAAGTCATTTATGAACCAATCATGTCACAGCCACACAATATGTCAATTTGGAAGTGTACATCATTACAAGGCTGCCATCACAACTAAAGGTGACGATCAAAAGCTACGAATAACAAATAGTTACACTGCAGAGATGTGTACTAGTCATATACTGACAATCAACAAAACATAACAAACATGTACATGAGATGCTGACCACTCACACATACCATACAAAAAAGATGTAAAAGTTTCCCTTGTCCATTCCATGGAGGCACATATGGCGAGACTAGGTAAAGCTC
>Ga0123353_10007458_pt1 | contig 14782 bp, 12 predicted proteins | sample TergutLab28metaG_3_FD_92763 | JGI IMG/M metagenome (GOLD analysis project Ga0123353, IMG submission 92763) | Labiotermes labralis P3 segment gut microbial communities from Petit-Saut dam, French Guiana - Lab288 P3 | ecosystem: Host-associated > Arthropoda: Insects > Digestive system > Gut ... | reverse complement strand
TCGGCGCCGTCGTAACTGAAATACAGGTCATTGATGCTGATGGTTTTGTCCTGCGGCAATTCCGTCAAACTCATGGCGCTCTGTTGGTCTTCGTCTTGTTTCAGATGCACTTCTCCCAGACGTTCCAAACTTATTTTAGCATCCTGCCATGCGCGGGCAAAACTGATAAATTGCTCAATGGGAGCGCTCACCTGACCGACGATGTAAGTAAGCGCCATCATCATTCCGAGGGTCATTTGCCCATCAACTACCGCCTTTGCGGCAATGAACGAAATAAGAATACCGGTGGTTTGACTGAAAAAAACCGAACCTAATTGCTGATATTGTCCCAACGCCAAGCCCTGTATGCTGATTTTGAACTGCTTTACCTGTATGCGTTCCCATTGCCACCGTTTCTGCTTTTCACAATTGTTGAGTTTGATTTCCTGCATACCGGTAATCAATTGCACGACATTACTCTGGCTTGCCGAAGCCTGCGCAAAGCGTTTGAAATCCAATTTTCGCCTCCACCGCATAAAAGAGAGTATCCAAATAACGTACAATGTATTCCCAATTAGAAATATCAGCAGCACTGTAGTATTGTAGTAAGCAAGAATTGCTCCAAATACCACAAAATTGAAAAACGAAAAGATAACATTCAGAGATGAACCGGTCAGAAACGATTCGATACGACCATGATCTCCGATACGTTGCATGATGTCGCCTACCATTTTTGTATCGAAATAGTTCATAGGTAGGCGCATCAGTTTGGCTAAGAAGTCGGAAATGAGCGATATGTTTATACGTGCGGTTATATGAAGCATGATCCAGCTGCGTATGAAATCAACTGAGAGTCGCGCTACAAACAATACCAATTGCGCAATTAGTATCAGGGTAATGAAACTCAGGTTGTGGTTTCGGATACCGGTATCCACCAATGCCTGAGTAAGGAACGGAAAGATCATCTGCAAGAGGCTACCGGTAAGCATACCCAATATCAATTGAATCAATTGAGATTTGTATGGCCGCAGATAGCGGAAAAAGAATCCTATGTTTCTTTCCTCTGCTTTTTTCTCGTCTTCCGTTTCGTAAAATTCAGGCCCGGGTTGCAGAATAAGTAACGTGCCGCAATCTCTTCCCTCTGACTTGGTAACTCCCCAGCAACGCATAAATTCGTCTTCACTGTACTTCACAAGACCATGTGCTGGATCAGCAATATGAATAATATACTTTCCATTTCTGTGTTTTTTTATTTTATACACTACCACAAAATGGTTTTGGTTCCAATGCGCAATGCACGGCAGAGGAACATCATCGCATAACTGCCCGAAGTTGATTTTCACCCCTATAGTACGAAAACCAATACTTTCAGCAGCATCGCTGATGCCAAGCATACTTACACCTTCGCGCGTGATGAAACATCGCTGCCTGATGGTTTGAATGGTAAAACTCCGGCTATAGTATTTGGCTATCATACGGAGGCAGGCGGGGCCACAGTCCATGGCGTCTAACTGTAAAGTGAAGGGAAAGTAATTATGTATCAAGGTTTTTATACTACAGTTATATTTTTATTAAATTGTTTTATTTTTGCTATTTTTGATGTGTAATATCTCGACAGAAAATCGTAAATAACCAATTCGTGCAACCTATTTTTCGAACGAAACCATCTATTCATTGTCATGTGAATCAGGCTTTTTAGTAAATTATTCAACGAAACCTGTAGTTCGTTCGATTTGTCCAAAGCGGTTATTTTTTCTGTGACAGGCAGAATATTCTGTTTTCGAGTTTTGATTCTTTCAATAACTTTTGAAGTTTCATTTTCCCACAACATGGCGGTTTCGATTTCTGTTCGGTAAGTACGGTATTTATTATCTAACTGCAATTTTGCATGATGGTGTGTAAACCCAAACTCCTTTTTATAGTTTTCTGTCATAGTATTAAGTAGTTCCTTCTTTTGCGGTAATTCATATGAAAAAGATGAAAGAAAACTGTCAATCAATACAAGCGCGAGCTTCCAACGATGTTGTTCAGGATTTTCTTCATTCAATTGATTTAGTAATTCAATAACATGTTCACTGTCATCATAAAAAAAATCCTCAACAAGCGCAATGGTATTAACTCCGTATCTTTCCATTTCCCGTTGATATGTGTCGCATTGTATGTTCCATATAAGGTCGGAGTCAACTACTGGACGAAAAGATTCAAAAAAACGGTTGAAAGCATAACAAAAATTCCGAGTTTCTTTTAGGTGGAGTCGTAATCGTATGTGGAAATCAGGATCATTATAACGAATGAAAAACCATTTGTCGATAATGTCTTCGTTAAACATTTCTTTGATGTAACCATACAATTCATTTTTCAGTATTGCATCAGCGGTTTTTGTGCCGGTATACAACTTGAAATAAATCCATTCGCTACCGGGTATAAACGTCCTGTTTTCCATTTTTTATTATTTTGTTTCTATTGATTCGCGGGAAAATGCAAAAATAAACTCATTTGTAAAAACTCCCTCCAACCCATGAACAACTGCTGTTTCAGAATGGAACAGAAATTCTTCCAGATAAAAAGACGGACGTTTTTTTACCACTGACAACCACGCTTTTATGCTTAAAGGATGGTTCATATCAACGTACAATTCGTTATCGCCATCAGCTAACAGAACCGTGTCGGGAATATTTCTTCCCACCCGCCATTCTTTTATTTTTGTCAGGAGTTCGCTGTCATCTTTTATTCCGGTAAACGGGTTTACTTCTTTTTCACGAACCGTCCAACGAGCCTGTGACAGAATACTGTTTTTGTAGGTTACTCTTGGTAAACGATCCATTTGTTGCGCCGATTCATTCCAAAAAAAACCAAATCCGGTGCGTCCGTTTTGGTGCTGTATATCGCACAGGAAATGATATACCGGCATGGGATTTTGCCCACTATAATTGTGTGCTGTACTCATTCGGGGAATTACTTCTTTATTGAATTTTTTAGAACGTAACACTATACGATTATTCTTCACAGAAACATACAGATCGTCGGGTCGAATTTCAAATTCGCCGGTAACTCCTGATTTTGCAAGGTAAGAGATTTCATACGGACGGAGAACCGGACGAAGCAAAATATTCCCAATTCGTGATTCCGGAAGATGTGCAATTTCTGCAAAAATAACATCTGGATTCATCTGCGCTTCTTTATCGGTAATCGCAAGCGTGTGTTTCAAAATCTGTTCGTCTAAATGGCAAAAGCGACCCAAAAGATTGGCTGCGCTCTGACCACCTGCTGATTGTATAAAAACAGAACGACCGTTATCATCATCTTGCAATATCTGACAAATAACAGAAAAAGAAGGCGGCAAATCATCCCATGTCGCCTCAGTACCTTTTACATCTTCATCGGTCAATTCGATGTCACCTTGCATTGATTGTTGAAACTTTTGTAACAAAACAGATTGTATAGGAGGAGGTGGTGAAGGTGAATTCCCGCGAGGCGCTGCCAAATCCTCCACCAGAGGACTAATGTCGCCTGATGTATTGCCGGCATATCCAATGCCAAGTTCATTATCAAGAACAAACATCAAAGGCATTTCACGTCCTTCATACCGTTTATTGAAATTTTCCTTGAACTGAGATAGATTGGTTCGCGGTACAGGTGGGTTAATTTTGTTGAGAAACACCATTGCCTGATGAATGTCTTTAATTATTCTTCGGCTAACGGATGCATGTTGCACAGGTTTGAACATATCCGTCTGGAACAGATATTTGACTTCGGCCTCTATCTTAGTTTTTTCAATTTTTCCAATAATTTCGGAATAAACATTTCCGGTTTTGCCAATAGATAACGAGTCTATAGCACTAAGATGTGCTTCAATTTCAGATAAAATACAAATAATTTGCATGTCTGCATTTGGCAGCTCTCTCAATTTTGTAACTAACGAATTCAGTGGTTGTACATTTGTAACAGCCGGCTCCAATTCACTAACCAATATTTGAGCGTCAATCAATTCATTGATAAACATTGAAGCGGCTTCTTGTGTTATTTCTTCGTCTACAAGCGTTAAGACAAGCTCGGCAAACCGTGCGCCACCGTTGGCTAAAGACAGTACTTTTGTCAGATATTCTGAAACTTCAACTTGTGTAATTCGGTGCACTCGACTTGTTTTTCGATAAGAATATTCTACATACCTAAGATGATTCCCTACCGGATACATGCTGTTATTGAGATAATAACACAATTGTTCGCGAATATTCCTGTTTTTTTCTATCTGCTGCGTCAAAGCACAAATATAATTCATGTCTAATCGCGTAGTACGTTTATATTTCTTTTGTTCCGATAACTGAATTTCCGTATGTTCCCCGACAGTACCCACCGAACATCCTGCAAACATTCCAAACGGAGTAGGACGGGTACAGGCGCGTTGATAATAACGGTAAGCAGATTGTTGCGACCTGTCTGTTTTTTTTTCCAATCCTTCGCTAATATCGGGAGAGGCAATTTGCAACATTTCTTTGAAAACAGGTTTTTGCATCTTTGTACCGAAATCCTGAAGCGATGAAAAAGAATAATATGGTGTCCGAAAAAGAAAAGTTTCTAAAGATTGATACATAGCCTCATTTTAATTTTTAAAAACTGCCTTTCTCTTTCATTCAAGCCATTTGAGATGATGTCTTTATGTGTCAACATATTACTGATTTAGGAAATTGTTTTTCAAGCCTTGAAATTCAATATAATTGTATTTATACGCGAGCTATGTGAATAAACAGTTTTTCAAATTTTCACCACCATATTATTATTCAGGTACAACGTGCGGAAAAGGTAGAGAACAAAAAGCCCTCTACCAAATTCAAAATTCAACAATATTTATTGCATTGATAAACAACATGATAACGTATAACTATCAAAATGTTGTGGACGAGGACTTGATGGAATAGGGCATATTCTTTTAACAAGGGTCATTAGTAATACAAAAAATATCTTTAGTAAAACAGATAGCATCTCCTGTATAACATGTATATGAAACACAACAAGCTGTATCTTGTTCCGAACCGGTTTTGCAATCTTTATACATTGTGCAACACTGAATCAGAGAATCACAATGATTATTATGTAAAGTCTCAGCTGAAATATTCCTGCCGCCGAAAAGACCTCCCATCTGTCCATTATTCAAATTCGAAATAACTTCTTTCTTTAAAGAGATTGTTTTTAAGGGTTTATTATCCATTTGTGTAAAAATTAATGATTTAACGAAAAAATAAGTAATAAAAAAGGTGTGAGAAAAATAAGCGAAAGTGTCATGAATCGTCTGATACGTAAATTCAATTGATAGAATATCAATGTTTTAATTTATTATTTCAGATATTTTATGACACCACCAAATAAACGTCACAATCTCTGTTTTTCATGCCGAAGCGTGAAAAACAGAGATTGTATAGATGCTTTAATATAGGTACTCATGTTCATTCGTTTATTACTTGTCATCGTTTTTATTTTAACGCTGCAAATATACATTTTTTTGATAATCTTTATTTTTCTTTCAATTTTTTATACCGAATTATTAATTTATTTCTTGAACTTCGAAACGGTTAGTGTGTTGACAAACTCATGGATATTTCACTTCCCTTTATATATGATCATTTGGCCAGTCTTTGGGTTTTCTTTTTGTGCCACTTCGTTTGGTACAATCAACACAATGTTCGGTAACATATAATGGTTCTTGTGAAAATAAGACCAATCCTTGGCCCGGTGCTGTAGCACCATAGCCTGGATCTGGCATAAGATCTTCATACCCGCACCTCTGGCTATTCCTGTATGACGGATCAAAAAATATCGTGTCCAACCATTGAACGTCCGTAATTGTGGTTGATACCTCAACATATCCGATCACAGGAATGTCGGGATTGGTGATACATTTGATATTTCCTGTGATTTCGTATGGTATGTGGGAAAAAATACTACCGGTTTGGAACATATTTTTTTGTACGCTACTATAATAATCATACCCTTCCTTATGTATTCTGTTTTGCGTTACCTGTACACGATAAAGAACAGAGGTTTTTTCGTTGGTGCGGGAGAAAGACAATATTTTTTTTTCTCGAATATTGTTATCTGTCAAATGGTCAGTCGTTCCCATAATATAAAACCTTGAACTGTCTCTTCTCCAGCAATAATACCGGTTATTGGGAGAGTTCAGGTCGTTTGCTACTCTTACATATCTGAGTTGATTCCAGCTGGTTACAATTTCATTGAATACCCATGGTCCATACATATAGGAATATATTTCCCAATCTTCCTTGTATGACCACAAGTAGTAACCGGTTTGAGTATCATTTCCATAAGAATTTATACAAACATGAATATCATTATCATCACAAGCGAACGAAATGTTCATTGAAGGCGTCGTGTACGGAAGAGACAGAAAATCAGACCAATATTCATGATCTTCAACCTGTATGACTAAGCAATATTTTGTATCCATCTTCAGTTCGCCTGTTGTTATCAGATATGTTCCATTTCCTGAAGAACGGCTAACTTCTGACTGTGTGCCATCATCACACGCAACATATACAAAAGCATGATCCACAGCAATAAAGTCATTGCTTGAGTTAACGTCAAGACTAACGCTTCTGCTCAGAGTGATTTGCGTGGTTCCGCTGGTAATGAAGCCTTCCACCACGAGTATACTTTCAATGTTTTTTAATTCAGTATAATATTGTTCGATACATCCTGCCAAAAAGAGCAGTGACAACAAAATGAAATACAAGAGTTTATTTATCATATTATAAATTTAAGACAAGAATATGGATTCCTCCCAGCTAATCAAATTCGGGTTCAGGAAAGATAAGAACACCGAACCGACTCCTGAAATACCGGTGAGTAAATCAAGTGACTGAATGTTCAAATTTTCAGGAAATACAAACCCAGCAACTCCGGTAGGATCATTTCCATGATATAAAGTTTTTTTTAGCCAATAATGACTGGCCTCTTCAAGGTGATGATTTCGAGTTTTGCAAAACAATCTGAAAAATAAGTATGCTATACCCGTCATTCCATGACAAATCCCAGTAGTAGTAACATCGGTTGCAGCCATATTTCTTCTTTTAGCAACATGTTCCAGCATGATTGGAATATCCAGATTTATTGGAAAATGTGAGGATATATTAAGAAAGACATAAAGAATGCTCAAATCCCCGTAACACCAAGCTAAACGGGACCAATTTTTTCGCCTGTCATGCTGCTTGATGAGATTACATTCAATAGTATACGGGAAATAAGAAGGAATTCCGGATGGATTCATATAGTTGATCATAAAAGCAATACTTTCCCGGATCATTTCATTGCACTTTTGTGAAGAAATCTCTTTTAAATAACATTTGAACAGAAAAAATAGTATACCCGGTATTCCATGTGCTAATCCAAAATCAACGTCATCTTTATTACTTTGCTGATTTCTCCTGCTCCATATAGCGTAGCCACTTATATTTTTCCTGTCATTGTACAATCTATCAATGACTTGTTCAGTAGCTTCAATATTTTCTCTTTTTAGAAAATAAGTTCCAACTCCGATTGCACCATGAAGTGAATCGTATTGTTTTTCTTCAAGCATCAATATCAATTTTCGGAATAAAAAATCGTCAAATTCAGATAGGTAATCATTTATATCTACATCAATTACTTGATTTTCTTTCAAATAAATAATTAACCATGCATATCCGGCTATTCCTTGAGCATAAGAAGATACTATGTCTCTACCAGCGATTATTTTTTTGTTAATTAATTGAATAGTTTGATCCAATTTATCAAGAAATCTCTCATCAGAAGTATTCCGATAATATAAAGACAATGTCAAAACGACTCCAGACAAACCACCCATGATGCCAACATTATTTATATCATCAAGATCACAGTTTAACAAAAATTCTCCTATTTTTTCCTGTTTTTTATTAAGTTGAAAAAAAAGATATCTGTCTATATACAAATTATTTGAATTCATAAATGTTAGTCACGATAATAAAAACATTTCATCCCAATCTTGTTGATCATCTTCTAAATAAGATAAGAGTGCAAGCCCAATGCCGGATATTCCTGTTAAAAGGGAATAATCGCATACCCACTCATTTTTGACAGATGTCTTATACCCTGCCAAACCATCTTCAAAGCGAGAGAAATTTAATGTTTGGTTTATCCAATACGGTATCGCTTGCTTAAATTCATCATGACGGGTTTCCAAAAACATTCTGCGGTATATCATTGCTACTCCCACGCTTCCGTGACAAATCCCAGCATCAACGACAGAACTTTCTTGATACGTTCTACGAAGTGTAGATTGTAGGAGAACTTCGAGTCCCGTTTCTTTCCATTCTTCTCTTTTTATAGCCTTTCCAGCTTGCCACAATGCTATTCCTATCCCTAAATCACCATAACACCAGGCTAAACGGCTTTTTATTATAGGTTCCTGTTCGTTTTTTCCCAGAAAACTTGGGAAGAAAGAGCCAATATTTACAAAATCATTTTTTTGAGATAATACAAAATTTACTGCGCCTATCAGCATCTTTTGTATTTTTTCATTGTGTATACCGCTTCTAACAACACGAGACAGAAAAAGAATGATACTTGAGATTCCATGACATAACGAAAGGTTGTATACAGGAATATGTTTGTCTCCATCATCAACGACAGACTCCCATTTATAAAAATGATTTTTCGCATCTATTTCCGCCGTATAATTCAAAAAATCAATCAATTCATGTATGTATTCAGGATTAGTTTTTCTTTTTAGAAAATATAGTCCAACACCCAAGGCGCCATGCATAAAATCATAATGCTTACGTCCGATATCCTGTCGCATGTGAAAAAGTACATAATCGTCCAAAATCGTTTGAACTTCACTAACATCAAAATCAATTATTTCTTTTTCTCGCAAAAATTCAAACAGGTAAAATATCCCGGAAAGTCCCGAACAAAATGTATGTTGTTTTTCTTTTTCAATAAACTGTTCTAACAATTTCTCTGCATGGTTTTCCGTAAACGAAAAATGTTTTTCATTTTGTGTAAATTTCGCATAATAAAGCATAAATAACAACCACCCAAATTTTCCGGGATACAAACCGAAAGACTTTTCCTCGTCCTTCTGAATCCTTGCACAAATACATTCTGCAATTTGATCTATTTTTTGCCTGATATCCAACTTAATCATAGTCATTTACAAAAATTACCGCATTTACTGTCACCATTTTTACATGTGGCAAAGGTAAGAAGATATTTTTTATAATTCCTAAGAGGTTGTTTAAATTTTCTAAAAATCGTTATAAATAATTGGTTATCAGTTTGTTTTACTGAAATCAATATTGTATCCTTCTGATTATAAACCAATCAATCAAAATAAGATGCAATTTTATCCAACAGATTTAACAGATAGCCAATGGGCAAAAATAGAAAAATTGTTTGACATGTCTTTCTGCAAATATTCTTTAGTTCCTGATGATTCCGCTCATAGTGTACCACCCATTCCGGAGTAAAGTGTACCACTCATTCCGGAGTAAAGTGTACCACTTTTTCAACCCGGAAATTTGCCGTTTATAAGCGGATAAATTTCAAAAATGTCATTTTTTTTCCCGTTTATCAGCTGGAAAAAACCTGACATTCCGGCAGAAAGTGTACCAGTCAGACCAGGTTGATTTATTATCATGGACTTTTTAAAATTTAAAGTTCATGTCCAATAAAACAATCAGTATGACCCAAGTCAGTTTACCTCATCAAATTTTGGCATGAGGCCAACTTCCAATAAAATAAAATTATCCCAAATAGCCTCAAACTCCCATTCGGTATATAAGTTCAAGCCCCAAAGGGGTATACCTATCAGATACCTTTCCTCATGTTTCCCATAATAAACAGCAAAATCCTGCCGACCGTCGTCTAAATAAACAGGTATGATAGCCGGATTCGACAATTCATCAAGGTTAGATACTGCGTCTGCTCGAAATCCTTCGGCTACCAAACCAAAGCGCTCAAATGCCGTTGCTATATCTGCCAATGTTGCGCTTCCCTTGTCGTCTAATATAAGCTTTTCTTTTATTTCATCCTTAGTTACGCTTATATCAAAGTACTGCAATAAGGATTTTACACAAGCAGCAACAGAATTTTGAGAACGAATAAATGTCTTGTCAATCTCTTTTATTTCCATTTTTATATGCTTTTACAATGTTTTCAATAATTTCTATCGCTTCCGTTGAGTTATTTTTTTCTTCAAACTTCAATCGCATGGTATGAAGGTTGCTTCGATAGACAGGATTGTTTAAAACTTCCAGAATTTTCTCCTCCATTTGCTCAACAGATTCCGTTTCGATAAAACCTCTGTTTCCAAGTCCATGATATACAACGCGAGCAGAATTTCCTCCCAGATCAGAATGTTTAAAGTACTGATAAATTAACATAGGAACCTCGTTCATCACACATTCGGTGATGCTGTTCTGACCGCCATGCGCAATCATCATATCGCAATAGCGAAGAATATCTTTTTGAGGTAAATCCTTGAACAAAAATACATTTTCAGGGATTGGAAGTAACAGGGCAGGATTAATAAATTCTCCACTGGAAACGACAATTCGGTAATTTGGATTCCTTCGGCCTGTTTCTACCACGTATTGAAATGTTTTAGTGCTGTTTTTCATGCCATTACTGGTTACTGTGCCTAAAGAACAATAGATTAACGATAATTTTCTCTCTTCCCTTTCCTTCAGGATTCGGTTGATAACGGCAAGATACCGTTTGTCTCTTACTTCTGTTTCTTCTTCTTTCAGTAACAATGGACCTACTGCATATTGATATTCTTTTAGCGGGTGGGGAAAGTCGAAATCGCGGGGCGAAAGCAACAATTGAGGAATATTTCGTAACCCGAATTCTCCATAGCCCTTATAATGTTTGTAATCAATATATTTCTTTAATGGAAATCCTGTTTGTTTGGAAAGTCGCACAACATCCGACAGATGATCTTCTCCAAAATACAAGATTTTGTACAGAAAAAAACGAATCCTTTTTTTCAAAATATAGGAATACCATAAATACAGAATAGTCAATTTTGATAACAAACTTTTATCGGGAATATGCTCCGAACGAAAGGGAGGGATAGCAGGATACATCTCGGAAGCAGGCGCTGTTTGAACGCTAATGACAGGAACTCGGTATTTATAATACAACACGGCTTTTTGAACATAATGATGGTCAACCAGAATGACGTCAGGTTTTAATTCTTCCATCAGCTCATCATATTGTTTTCTGGTTTGCTGATTGATGTTATAATTCTTTTGTTCCCGTTTTTCCTTCCATGCTATTTTCATATTCTTCCAAACACAATTGGTTTGCAGTTCCACAAAACTGAATATGTAAGGATTAATATATTGCTGAAGAATATCCGGAGATAATTTTTTAAAATACCGATTGTGACCGATATAATACACAGTATGCCCGTAATCCTTTAAAAGTTTGGCTAATCTGTGCGTGGAATGCTGATGCCCGTGAGATGGAAAAATGTCAAAAATAATAGTCATGGGTTATGATTACTTGTAAATTTTTCGATTTCCGCGTTTATCTTGCTAAAAATAATTTTGTTATTTCCAATGCCTTCCAAGATATATGAATATGAAGTCGTATAGTCTGCCGTATAGAAACTGACCTCTGCTTCACCTGATCTATTAGTGCGAACCACAGGATTCCAGTAAATTGTTGTGCGAAGATCAGGCGTTGTGCGTTGCCTGATTTCAGGTTGATCATACGCCGGAATATAAAATTCTTTACGGACACAATAGCCTTCTGGGCGATATACTTCAATGGAAGCATCCGGCACCACATGGCCTCCGCGATATTTTTTTGTTTCAATCACATAAGCGCCACCACTAGCTCTAAAGCCATAACGGGCAAAACTGTCTTCCTGTCGAAGGAGTTCCACCGATTCAAACATGTATGCTGGTAATGTAGAGTAATGAGCAGAAAAAATATCGGGAGATATTTCCGAGCCATCAACAATAAATATTGGGAATAGCGAATTAGAAAAGACTGGTGTAACTCTTACGACCGGAGGCAAAATCTGAAGTACTGCTCCTAAATGAATTGGTTTATCAAGCGATTTTCCCGACAAACGATAACTTGATATTCCAATGGATTCCATCCTGTTCGGTATTCTTTTTGCTTCTACTGTTATTTCTGGAATTCTCATCGTCCATATTTCTTCTTCATGGCTTATCTGACTGATGACTTGTTCCGTATATGCTTCGATAAGCACTTTGTTTTGTTTTTTCTCTATTTGGGTGAGAGGTATTACATTTGTTGGGGTATGACGGTTATCCGGTTTGTCCAATGAGAATCCTATCAATGTTTTCCGATCGCGTTTGGTACGGCATTGCAATATGAATACTGCCGGATCAGGACAATCGAAGCCGAAAAAACCAAATTGTCCGTTCTTATCTGTTGTCGTTGTACCGGGCATGTTTTCTTTACTGAATAAGGTTACAGAGGCGTCTGAAACAGGTCTTCCTACCATATTCGTAACTTTACCGGTTATCTGAAACTCACTTTCAACCTGAAAGAAATCAGACGCGGATGAAGCTTCTAATTTATCCCACACAAAACGGTTCCAGCCCTGTGTACATAGAAGATTATCCAGCGCTTGCGCATGTTCAGGTTCATCGCCAATGAAATACCAGCCGGGAGATTCAATGTAACCCTTCAAATCGCTGTCCAATAGCAAGCTTCCTTTTATGTTTTGCGAAATGATAGAAGGCAGAACGGTTTTGTCATCGGTAACTGATAGTGAAAAACTGCCCGCCACCGGAAACCCGTCACTGTCGATGACCCGTATCTGAAGGGTGGCTTTTTCGCGGTCTCCGTATTTTTCCTTGTCTGGAATGATTTCAACATGTAGATCATCTTTCCGGTCGATGAATAGAAGCCGTTCGCTCATGGGACGGTTGTCTTTAAACAGGGTAAACTGGGCAATACCCGTGGGGAACTTATTTTTGTCCACTCTGTATAACAGTTCATTGCCTTCCATGACGCCTTCCAGAGCATGGCAAATCATATGCCGAGATTGCCCGATAACGGATATGCTTTTCGGTTCATCAATTGTTGAACGTATGGTGAGATAAACCGATTGTTCGGTCTGCCTGACAGACATTGTAAGTCCCTCAGCGGTAGCAGGCAGGGTAAATTCTTTCTGCAATCCGCCGGATTGAACTATAGCCTTATAGGTTTTTTCTTTTTCGGGAGTGAAGTCAAAGGATCCCATTCCAAATTGCAGACTACTAAACTGTAATAATTTCCTATCATCCTCATCCAAAATAATGCCGGTAATATCAACACCGAAACCGTCATTTCCTAGTGCTTTGAAGGCTACCTTATTGGAAAATCCGGCTAAAAAACTACCACCCTCAGTAAAAAAAGAAACCTGATAATCAAATTCCTGCGAAAGGGTTTCCTGTTTCGGATCAGTAATATTCCCAATGTATACATCGCGGTGGTAAAAATAGTCTTCGCCTGCATTACGCATCCAATTAGTGTATGCCCGCAGGTGATAATTGGCAGACGTCAAAGAATCGGGAAGCAGAATTTGACCGATATATTCGTTTTCTTCGGAATAGAGCAAAACGCGCCTAATCATTTTCTTTTTCGCATCCGAAAGTTCTACATAAATTTTCCTGCTTTCTACATTTTCCTGAGCAAGATGCATATCAGTCAGATAAACACGGAAATACAAATACTCACCTGCTGCATAGTAGGGCTTGTCTATATGCAGGTAAATTTTCTCTACCGGATGATTGTTGATATAATCCTGAAATACGGTAATTGTATTTCCCACAGAAGATTCCTGTGCAAATAGTATACCTACATGGAAAATAAATAAACAAATATAACAAAATTTCAAAATGCTAACCATAGAATTAATAAACGCCCGAATAACCAGGCGCTTATCTGTTGAAATAAGGTCATCCGCCTGGAGGAACATAAGGAGGATCATCTGGGGGGTATCCACCACCACCGCCACCAGTATAACCACTGCCACTACCCAAATAATAATAGGAACAAACAGAGGTGCAATGATAATCATATTCACAATAACCGGTCGGCTCCAGACCTGTATCAGTCCAACCCCATATACATTTGAAATTTCCTCCTTTCACTCCGTTCATTTCTTTTTGACTTAACTTTTTCATATTAAACAAAATTTGATTATAAATAAAATTTGATTACTAAAATACAACACAAAAATACAATTTCTTTTTTCAATTTTACTAAAACATTTGTACTTAATTTTACTTCTTTTATATTGCCTGTTATTATTATACCAAAATCGTATTAAAAACAGTCTAATATTGCCACGTTAATGTACTCATACATACAAGTGGCGGTAGCGGGCTACCTTTATTTTTGTCTTGAAATTTCTTCTAGTATATTCATATAAAGTCGTATATTTCATTGAAATATCAAACTCCGATTCCACCCAACCCAACAATTCTTTATAGCAGACCAGCCCATTGAATGGATTGCTCAACTTCTCCGCCATGTGTTGATGCTGTTCTCCGGATATATGCTTCGACTTTGTACCCGTCCACTTGTGTTGCATAATGGCATCCATACCGTCGTTCAAATAGAGCCTGCGCCATATGTTGATGCTATTGTGGTTGCATTTGCAAAGTTTTGCCAATTCATTCTTTGACAACATCTCAGGCGCTCGTTTCTTGATAACTATCAGCATTTTGATGCGTTTCTTTATGGTTTGACACGATGCCTTGCGTAAATATTTTTGCAACTCCTCCACGCTTTCTTGTAT
>Ga0123353_10007457_pt1 | contig 14782 bp, 19 predicted proteins | sample TergutLab28metaG_3_FD_92763 | JGI IMG/M metagenome (GOLD analysis project Ga0123353, IMG submission 92763) | Labiotermes labralis P3 segment gut microbial communities from Petit-Saut dam, French Guiana - Lab288 P3 | ecosystem: Host-associated > Arthropoda: Insects > Digestive system > Gut ... | reverse complement strand
GTCCCACGAGTAGCTAGGGATGTCTTCTGTCCACTGCAGTATAGCCCCGCCTGCCGCAGTAAGGCTGCTTGAATCCAAGGGTCGCCACTTCTCAGAGTTCACCGTTCTCGGTTTCTTACCGTCCACCACAGATTCATCTGTAGTCCATCAGCACGGTAGTGTACACCTTGGACTAGGGGATTTTTTTCGAGGTTTACTGGTCTAGATCCGCCGTGTTCCATTTAAACAGGCTCGCCTCTGGTCGGATGTAGTTACTACGCGCAGACGGTCTTGTGTGCAGGGAAGTGAGTGGCTGGTGCCTCAAGTTGCACTGCTGCACACCTGGGCTGGTGAGGACCAGTGCAGGGTCAACTCCTTACAAAGGTACTACCTCTCCCATACCCATTGAGCCCTTATTATTATTATTATTATTATTATTATTATTATTATTGTTGTTGTTGTAGTCATTGTCATCTCTTGTCACAGGGCTTTTCTTCCTGGTACTGTTCTTGAACCAACGGTGATCCGCACTGCTAAGGCTTCAAGTTTCAGACTGCAATACATTCTGTATTATGTGTGATGTTCCAAGTGAAACTGTCTTTTGTAGTGAATCTATTGAATGTTTTCCTGGTATGGCTTCAAAATTTTTCCTTAAACCCTTTGTTACCATTCCTCTGGCTCCTATTGTTACTGGTATAACCTTACATTTCAGGTTTCACATTTGTTGTATATCTACACATAAACTGTCATAATTTAGCGTCTTTAATACTTCCTTTTGCACAACATTTCTATCTGCGAGTATTGCCACATCTATCAGTGTGCATTTTTTCTCTTTTTTGTTTTTGTTATTAAATCTGGCCTATTTGCTGTAACTTCTCTGTCTGTGTGTACTGCTTGATTCCACAACACTTAACATCTTCCTGTTCATGCACTGACTTTGGTGTAATGGTGTGTGCGTGTGTGTGTGTGTCATTTGTCTGTTGTTTCAATGCCTAGGGCTTTGCATATTGAGTAATGCAAATGTGCACACTTTGTCATGTCTTATTACGTATTCATTCTTCACCAATATGGAGTATCCTGAGGTTAGGCAGTCAATAGTTTTTTCATGTTGTTTATATATCCAGCATTTACTGTCAGTTTCTTCCTTCAGAGTTTTAGTTTTAAAATAGTTTGTACTAATTTCATGGCCTTGAGCTGCCACTATTGTTCTTTCTGTTTCTCCCTTAATGTCTCCAGATTTTAGTCAGCGATATGACTGTTCATTATCCACCAGCTTTTCATCTAAGTTACATGGCACTTGTCCATGCTTCTTCTTCCCTCACCATCTTTTGTTTGTTTTCTCTGCTGTGCTAATTTGTCTTGTTCCTGTCTGTACTTCTGTCTTGAGGTGTCTGGCTGTCTGTAACACTGCTGAGTTGATGTGGTGTCTGTGCTTTCTGACAGTCTGTATTAGTGGATCTTCCTTTCTGTCTACATATTCCACCAGTTTTGTAATTTCTACTGCATAGGCTACTACTAACTGCGTCAGGCCCCTTCCTGCCTGTTTTCTGGGAACATACAAGCGATCTACGTCTGCCTTTGGGCAATGCTGTCCATGGATGGTTAGCAGTTTCCTCATTTTCCTGTTTAATTTTTGCAGTTCTTGGTGCCAGTTAACAATTCCAAAACTGTATCTTAAGTTCTGGCATTGCCAATGATCCAATTCTTTGAATTTTATTCTTTGTACTTAATTCTAAGCACAAAACTAATCTCAGTCTCCTCCAATATTCCCTTCTTCAACTTTTCTTTCATATTCTTATCCTCTATGTCATGGCTCTCTTCTATGCCTAAATGCTTATATGCTTCTCTCAGGTCCAGTTCTTTAATGTCTTTCTCAAATGTGCTTCCTATATGTAGTTTGCTTTGGACTCTGCCTTTTTTTAAGACATATTCTTGCACACTTTGCTAATCCAAAATTCATATTAATGTCTTTGCTAATTGCTTTCACAATTTTCATTTTGTACTCCAAATCATCCTCATTTCTACCTAGCATTTTCAAGTCATCCATGTACAATAAGTGACTTATTTTCCTCTCAGTTCCATGTACTTGATATCCACAATCAGCTCTGATCAGCTTGTGTGTTAATGGAATAAGTGCTATACAAAACAATAATGGCGAAAGTCCCCCTGGGTTATTCTTCTTTTTATCTGAATGGGTTACAACTGCATTACTTCCTGTTTCGTTTTTAAATGAAACCTTGTGTTCCATTTCTCCATTGATAATTTACAAAATGAACAATTTTACTGTTCACTCCTACCAATTCTATTGACTCTTCTATCCAGTCGTCAAATACTTTCTAGTAATCAATTCAGGTTATACTTAAATTCTTGTTCCTTCTCTTGCAGTCCTCATATATTGCTTTTGATGTCCTTAATTGATCCTTGCAATGTTAACTTCCAGGGTGACATCCTTTTCGCTCTGGTGGTAGTAAGTTCTTCTGTTCCATATGTGTGGAAATTCTTTTGAATTTTATTCCTGTTAGGGTTTGTGCATGGTTGTTAAACACATAATGGGTTGTTACTTTCTGACTTCTTTGCTGTCACCTGATTTTGGTAGCCAATAAGATATTCCTGTGAATAGCCAGTCACGTACCTTCTCCAGTTCTTCCATTATTGCACTGAAGTATTTTGCCACATGACTGTGGGCAGCTGCGAATGCTTTAAGCCAGTAATTTCGTATTTGATCATTTCCAGGAGATTTCCAATTGTGAGCTGTTGACAAAAATGAAGTGATTTCCATCATCTGTATAGACCCCCAATCCATATTACTGATTTCCTTCCTTCTTCTCTTATCCATTCTGTTCTTTCATTATGCTGAGATTTTTCTCCCCACAGTGACTTCCAGTGAGGATTTACTTCTACCATGGAAGAGGATTCTCTAGCCTCTATATTCTTGGTGCCCAAGTTTTGTAAAATTTTTTGGTGTCATTGAACATCTTAATCTGGATATACAGGGTTGACCTTTTTTCATGTCTTCTGATTCTTTAGGCTTTTGCTGGCACTTTCTGCTTCAGTATCTCTGTCAACTGTGCAAATTCTCTAACGGTTGTCACTGTATATTTTGAAAAATCTTCCTCTTTTTCCTGTTGAGTTTACCATCATCAGAGCCTGTTCCAGTTGCAGCTGTTATTGATAATTCATTTCTCCAGTGGCTTATCTCTCTCTGCATTCTTATTTACCAAAAATTTTCATTTCTTCTATTTTTGCATCTTTTGCTAGGCTGATTCATTGTTTCTGTCAATTGTGACTGAAGCATATGTTTAAGCTTTCATTTCTTAGTAATCAGATGTGGCGTAGAAGGAAGGTATTATCCTTCTTTTTCTTTTCGTTTTGATTTAGTCGGTGCCTAGAGTTTATCGCTTGAGCAACGTGTGGGTTGTTGAATGTAACAGTAACTGCTTTGTGTATCAGTTCCGCAACAGTGACTCGAGCAATGAGTAGCGTTGTAGCTGGAAGAGCAGTGTGTGTTTAATAGTGCCCATGTGCCCCCACAATCCAGAGATTTGAACCAAATAAAGGTCACTTATAGCAGCTTTTACATTGGTCCTTCTAAGCCGGATGCTGGGTTAGCATTGATTCTATTAAGCATCACAAGCAAAATTTGAAGCAAGAAGGTCGCAACATAGCACAGCACCAAGCGACAGCGTAAGCGCAGTGGTAAGACGTCTTCCAAGCAGCACTATTGCCAGCGTACGTAGACAGAACCTTGGATCACAGCAACACATAAATCGGTAAGTTGGCTCTTTCCTGTTCAGTCCTTAGCACCATGAATTCCCAAACACGCAAGGCATTAGAAAAAGAGCTGTATTCAAGGCAAGAATGACGCACATCAAGAAATATATCGACAGCTTCCAAGATACTGTAGACGTGCACGATGTAAATTTTAGGCTACAGTTAGAAAAGGTGTGGGAAGAATACAACGCTGCACAGGATCAGCTGGAATGTAATGATGATGATGACGATGAAACGCAACAGCATGAGCTAGATAGGGAAGCATTCACAGAAACATATTGTGAATTGAGAGCTAGGATTAATGGAGTAATTTCAGAAGACAGACGAGCAGAAGCCGTTAGTTCAGCAGAATCACAGATGCCTACAGCGCCGCATGAAAATTGCAACTTTTTAGCACCCAAGATTGAATTGCCAACTATTGATTTTCCAAAATTCGGAGGTCAGATAACATTGTAAACATTTTCATGACACTTTCAACAGATTGATAATTAATAACCAATGCTCAAGATGATGTTCAGAAATTTCACTATTTGTTGTCTTCTGTAACCACTGAAGCCGACCAGCTAATTCAGAATCTTCCAGTTACACAGCAGAACTTTTATATATCCTGGAATTTGCCATGTGATAGGTATAACAATGAATGTCTAATAGCCGCAGCTCATGTGAAGTCATTATGGTCACTGCCAGTGATCAACAAGGAATCAGCCGCAGAGCATTAATAAATCAGTTTCAAAGCAATTTGAATGCTATTAAGGCATTAGACTTGAGCGTACCCCTGCATGAAATGTTGTCGCAGATATTGATAGAGCATGTGGATGAAGTAACCAGAAAACAGTGGGAAATTGAGGCAGTTTCCCAAGGAGTTACTGAGCTTGCAGCAATAATTCAATTCCTAGAAGATAAATGTCAGGCCCTTGAACTAATTCGCACAAGTCAGCACCCTAGGAATAATAATAGCAGTGGCATTAGCAAGCAAACCAAGCATCCATATGTAGCCACACATCTCATGTGTTGTGTGTAGAGGCAACCATCCCTTGTACAGATGTAAGCAGTTTAGGAAAACAAGCTCACAGAGCAAAGGTTGAATTTAATTAAGCACAATCAATTGTGTTTCAATTATTTGGGTAACAGTCACAGAACACCACAATGTAAGGTAGAATGGAGGTGTAAATTTTGCAGTGGGAAGCATAATTCACTGCTGCCATGTAATTCTAAGCCAGCTCAGAAAAACAATCGTAGCAATTGTAACAATGAACGTCAGCCACAATCGACCAGAACTGAGCAACATAACAACAGTCAATCAGGTGTAACAGTCTGTCATACATCTAAGGGAAGGTCATCTTCACAGATACTACTTGCTACAGCGATACTTTATGTTAGGGATAAATATGGACAATTAGTGAAGTACAGAGCATTGTTGGATTCAGCATCACAAGGTCATTTTTTAACAGAATGTTTAGTTCAGCAACTTCATTTGAGAAAATTTAAGGCACAGATACCTGTTCAAGGTATTAATGAGGTTACAAAAACCCAGCTTCACTGAAGATAAAATCCAGTTTTAGCAATTGGGAAACCAAAATAGAATGCACCGCACTTCTCAAGATAACAGGAATGATTCCAGCCATGTGTGTAGATACTAGTGACTGGGGTATCCCGGAAGGCTTGATGTTAGCAGATGAGTACTTCAGCAAGCCAAATTCCATTGACATCCTGTTAGGAGCCGATGTGTTCTTTGAGGTTCTTCGTCATGATAAGAAGACGCAGCCAGAAAATTATCTACTTTTACAGGATACAGAGTTAGGATGGATTATTTCAGGTAAGATACATTTGTCAGCGCCTGAAGAAGTTCCAGGGAAAAGTTTCTTCACCTCAATAATAACAACTTAGATCAGCAACTGCAGAGGTTTGGGTAAATTGAAGAAGTGCCTAATAAGACATGGAAAGTTGAAGAAATTTTGTGTGAAGAACACCGCACGAGATGATACAGGATGGTACATTGTGAGATTTCCTGGACCTGAAGGTCAAGGCCGTCTATGAGAGTCATATGAACAAGCAAGGCGACGATTTCATCAGCTAGAGCGACGGTTCCAAGAACATCCAGATTTGCATCAGGCATATTCTGAATTTGTGCAAGAATATGAAGATCTTGGTCATATGAACCAGATTAATGAAGACATAAGCAGCACAGAGGAACGGTATTACTTTCCACATCATGCGGTTTTCAAGAGTTCCAGCAGTACCACACGCACTCGAGTTGTATTTGATGGCTCATGTCGTTCAAATAACGGACTCTCTTTGAAGGATACACTACTAGTAGGACCTACAATACAACAAGATTTGTATCCCATCGTTTTACAATTCAGAGCATAGCAAATTGCATTCACCGCAGATATAACTAAGATATACCACGAACTGAGGATTCATCAAGACGATAGACAGTTGCAGCGAATTTTGTGGAGAAGGTCCATTGAGGAACCATTACGAACATACGAGTTGTCAAGGTTGACGTATGGCATTGCATCAGCACCTTGTCTAGCAACACGTTGTTTACAACAGCTTGCAGAAGATGAATCAAAGAACTTTTCACTAGCGCCAGAAGCATTAGCAAATAATTTCTATGTGGATGATGCTCTTTGTGGAGCTAACACCATAGAAGATGTATTAAACCTACACCAAGAGCTCACCACGCTTTCAGGACAAGGCGGATTTCATCTACACAAATGTTGTGCCAGTCACCCCAGCGTATTGTATAAGCAGTCCCTCCGGATTGCAGTGAAATGGAGGTACCCATTGAACTGGACAGCAACAAAGGCGTCAAAACACTACGTCTGCCATGGCATCCATTATCAGATCAGTTCCTGATTAGCAAGAGAACCTCTGTTCAAAAATTGCGAAAGCCTAAAAACCCTGTATCAGCAAACGCATTATTTCTTCTATCATTGCTGCTATATTTGATCCATTTGGCTTAATTAGTCCAGTTGTTCTTGTATACAAAATTTTCCTGCAGCAGTTGTGGCTGCACAAGCTTCATTGGGATGTTCAACTACCATCAGAACTTTTGAATCAGTGGATAGATATATATTTGCGTTTGTCATAGATGAATGAGATAACTGTTGATAGGTTAGTCTTAGCAAAGGGACAGCCAACAGAAATACAGTTACACGGATTTTTTTACTCTAGCAAGAAGGGCTATGGAGAATGTTTGTATCTGCGCTCTGTTAATCAGCAAGGGGAAGTCAGTACTAAACTGCTTTGCTTCAAAGCAAAAGTTGCCCCAGTCAAGAAAATCACACTCCCAAAGTTAGAATTATGTGGAGCTTTACTCTTAGTACAATTGGTACAGAAAATAGTGCCTGCATTGAATTTGAAGATTGCTAGAATTTTGCTATGGGCAGATTCTGTGATTGTGTTTTCATGGTTAGCAACGTCAGGTACAGTACCAAGTGGAAAATGTTTGTTGCCAACATTTTCTTCCAGATACAAGAACTGACCACAGGTTGTGAATGGAGACACATTGCATCTGCAAGCAATCCAACAGATCTCATATCATGATGCACAATTTCGGAGACCTTGAAGAACTGCAGTTTATGGTGGCTAGGTCCTGAATGGCTGAATCAGCATCAAAGACAGTGGCCTAACACTCAATTAGTAAGGCATCCAGAACCATCACTAGAACAACAGGACGGTACAACAGTTAAAGTTATGATTCAATGTTCCCCAGCAGAGTTCATCACCATATTTTCAATGCTATCAAGACTGTAAAGAGTAGCAGCCTGTTGTTTGAAATTTTCTCACAATGCAAGAAACCCCTCGTTAAGAAGGACAAGTTATCTTACCAGCGCGGAATTAGCAGATGCACTACACGCCAGCATAAAGATAGCACAGCAGGAAATCTATGCTCCAGAAATTAATTACCTCTGCAGGAAGGGTCAGGTTTTGTCGAAGAGCTAATTGCAACCTTTGCACCCATTTCTTCACAAGGAAGGTTATCTATGAGTTGATGGAAGATTACAGCATTCACATCTTCCAGACATTTCCAAACATTAACTAATAAATTGCCTCCTGCACATCGTCTTACAGAACTGATTGTAATTAATGAACATTTGAGGCTTCTGCATGCAGGTTCACAATTACTAAATGCTTCCTTGAGACAGCAGTATTGGATATCGAGAATTAAGGAAGTTATTCGGCCCATGTTGCATCGTTGCTTGCCATGTTTCAAGTTGAAGGCTGCAGTATCAGCAGCTGATGGGTCAGTTACCTTTGACGAGAGAAACAGTTGCATGCCCATTTTTAAACGCTGGGACAGATTATGTGGGTCCATTTGAGATAAAGGGTGGCAATACTAGAAACAAAACTACAACTAAATGTTATATAGCATTGTCTATTTGCACGGCCACTAAGGCTATAGGACACTTAGAATTGGTGCCTAATCGTACATCTGAAGCATTCACTGCAGCACTGAAACGCTTCATAGCTAGAAGAGGGTTAACAGATCACCGCTACATTGACAACGGCAGTAACTTTGTAGGAGCCAACAAGGAATTGAAGGTGTTCTTTAAGTATGAAGAGTTTTTTTTTAAAGTTGCGTGCATAGCTATGCAGCAAAGACACAATTTCAGTGGCATACATTTTGGAGGACTTTTTTAGGCCCGTTCGCAAAATTGCGAAAAACGACTATTAGCGCCGTCATATCTGTCCATTCCCATCCGCATGGAAAAACTTGGCTCCATCTTGGCGGATTTTCATGAAATTTGATATTGGAGTATTTTTCGAAAATCTGTCGAGACATCAAGTTTAATTAAGATCTGACAAAAATAATAGGTACTTTACATGAAGACCAATATACATTTTTTATCACATCTCGCTCAATTCTTCATATAATGAGAAATGCTGCAGACATAAGTTGTAGAGGGGATCAAAACACATTTTATGTTCAGTAGTTTTTTTTTAATCATGCTGTTTATAATATTGAAATATATTTAGAGTCGGACAGGTCACGTGATAATATGGCGCAATACTTATTGCTTTTTCGCCGTAACAGTGGTTGTACAAACACGCCTCAGTGTTACGTTACACGTACATTGTCTGTCTTGTAATTTTTAGGCGCCTTTGAAAAACTGGGAAAAGCAACTTAGCTTTGTTATGTCTCTCTGTCCACACGAAACAACTCAGCACTCACTGGACGGGTTTTCATGAAATTTGATTTTGGAATGTTTTTAAAAAATCTGTTGAGAAAATTCATAATGCCGGCGAACAACAATTGGTGGATCGTATAATTATGAATCTCCACCTAACTATTTTGGCTCAGGCAGCATTTTTGGAAAAGCCCCGGTCCCGCAAGGAATTGTATAATGCTGTGGGTCTGACTGAGAAGTTTTCTATCCTGAAAGAGAGACAACGGACGCAGCCAGGAGTTTCAACTCCGAGTGGGGGGGAATCACATCGTCCCGAGACATCCCGTAATGTCCCGGCGCGTTCTCATACTCCTAAATGCTGGAATTGCGGACGTCCTGGTTACACCAGGCGTCACTGTCGTTGGAAAGCGACCCCGTCGGGAAACGGGCAGGCACCCCGGCGGTCCCCAGACTCTCGGGCGAGAATCTTAAGTGCATTTCGTAAAATTGCTGCTGTGACCCCAGGTAATTTGTTGTGGGTCATGTTGGATTTGAAGGTGGGCAAGATGCCAGCTTTAGTCGATACGTGTGCCCAGTTTTCTTGTGTTAGATCTCATGTCATCGAATATCTTTGAGAGACGAGCCGTGTGCATTCCTACCGTGCTCCGTGACATGTCTATTGGCAGATGGAAGAAAGGGGAAAGTTACCAGTAGTAATAGGGTAATCATGGTCGGTCCCCTTAACGTGTAAAATAAGGTGATCGTAGTTTGGTTCAAGAGTGGCGCAAGTGCGAAAGACGTAAATGAGTGTAAGTGTGTCATAAGTGTAGGTTGCGAGCCGAGAGGGGTACGCGGTCCGTATAGGTAAGGTATGTCAAGGCACTACATATTCTTTAACTTCATGGTAACCCCGAAGAAGTACCCGAGAAAATAAGTCGAGACAGGAACTTTTTTTGTTTAGTGTTGATTCAATCGCTACTCGATGTGTAAGTTCGTGGCATAGGGGTGGCAATGGAGGTTCCGTAGGTTCCGTCCGTGTGTAACCCGTAGGAAGAGAACGGCCGTGTGGGAGATTGGTAAAGGCATCCTCCATAGCCCGCCCCACGCCCCGATGACGTATGGGAACGTGTACTGAATGGCTACGCCAGTAACCGTGACCTGCCTGAACGTAGGGAGCAAGAGAGGAGTAAGTGTTACGTTATTTGTCACCGTGTGGATTGGTACATTGCCGTCGTAGAGACAGTGACCCGTGGCCTGGTCAGCCATGTAGACCGTGACGTTGGGTACGTATATGATAGCCAAGACGTTGTTCCGATGTGGCACAGACGTTGTACTAATGGATCAGTATAGGAAAAGGGATACTAGGGGAGAACAAAACAGGCGTATGGTTAAAGAACAAAGAACTGTGATTTTTTTTTGCGAATCGCTAGGTTGGCCGAGTGGTTAAGGCTCCTGACGGAAGATCAGGTCCCCAGTGAGGGGTCGGGGGTTCGAGTCCTACACCCTATGTTCCTAGAAGAAAAAAACGTGTGGAAATGATGGAAAAAATACACATCAACTGTCCTTTAATGTGCAAATGCATACATACAACACCTTAAATAGTCTATTGCAGACATTTCTCCGAATTAGTACGTCCGAACTTCGGAGGAGGAGGAGGAGTGGCAACGGTAAGGTCGCCGTCCAAAAGTACGATGTCGTGTGTCCTCTTCATCTCCCTGCGGTCTGGGGGGATGATGGTCCTGAGACCGGCGAATTATCGTCGTCGTCGTACGTCGTGTGCCAGTATTTTAATAGGTCTACCACGTTAAGCACTGCTAGCAAGGGGTAGGACATCCTCGATTATGTAATTGTACCTAATTGATTACACAACGTATTATAACGCTGTTTGGATGCTTCAAAGTGTCTGATCGGTATGTCCGAGTTCGCCGCAAGCAAGATTTGCCTCAGGTCCTTCAATATGTTTCTCTCGGGTAGACGCATGGCTAGCATTTTGCGAGCTGTCGCGGCATCGTTCATAGCCGATTCCAATTGGTGTAACCATTTCGAATAATGGACTAACGGATCACATCTCGTCAATAACTGTAGGATCTGTTTCCAAGTCATTTGCATTGTCTCCTCCTCCACCACGTCCGGCTCTGGAGAATGGGGAAGTCTTGTTTCCCGATGACGTTGAAGGGAGGTAATCAGATACAGTCGTGCCGATCCTGCAGCAGGAAGTCAAGATGATGTTCGCGCGATGCACGGAACAGGCGAACTTCATCGCTGCTGCTGCTAAAACTGCTGTCCTCCTCCCCCGACATTTCTTGCCCATGTTGCGCGCGCGTGACTAATTCGGAAAACGTCCTCTGAAACAAACAAAGAACATGACGTCAGCATCCGCTAGTAATAAATAGGAGGTCGCTTGTACGTGACCGCAACAGTGTGTGTTCCATAGGCGGAACCGTAAGTAATAATCTGACTACTGAGAAAATAGGAGGTCGCTTGTATGTGACAGCGGTGGCGTCCATAGGCCGGGAACCGTAATTATTATTCTGACTACAGTGTTGGTAAGTGATAGAAGTGTGTGTGTCGAACCTAAATAGTGGTGTATCCTATTGTAGAGAGAAAAAAATCATGGCAAGCAGATTCGAAATAATGGACGCGAATACGGTACAGGACAGGTGGTACAATGCTGTAGGAAGGCAGCTTACCGTGCGTTTAATACCCCTTCAGATAATACGAATCCTATAGCATATTTCCTAGTCAGTGTGAACGATCTCCTTGGGCACGCGCTACGCGATGTAGACGCTAGTGAAATGGTGGGGATAACAATTCAAAATCAGGTAAACCAGAATGACTAACCGATCGGAATCAGTTTCAGGCGGAAAGATCAACTATCCGGAGACGTGATATGGAGCGTGTTTGAGAGAGTGTCGCAGTCGAATTCTAGATTCAATTCCTTGGACACGTTAGTCGTAAACGTGCATTCGGTCAAGATGCCCGTCGGTTTTGGTAAACGTGCAATTAAGAGCAGGGGCAGACCACTCTGCGTAATGGCGAACCTCAAGAGAAGTATCGTGGAGGTGAAGGCAGAGGAACACTGTTTAGCACACGATTTGAAAATAGCGATTTCGAGAGTAGAGAATGATCCGAATTATAATTCGTATCGAAGAGATTATAGGATACGTCATGTAGTCCAAATCTTATGTGAGACGATCGGAATCGATCTGTCTAACGGGGCAGAGAATTAGTCGGGTTCTAGGAACATTTTCGGGAGTATAAGTTAGGTGTCTACCAAGGTCTGAGCTGTGAAGATATAATGTTCGAAGGGCAGGTCGACTCGTCTATGCGAATTAATCTACTTTATGATTATGTCGGAAGACACTATTATGTGATCGCTTAACTTACTGCTGACACAGCTAAAAAGTACGTGTTTAAAGGGTGCAACAAAGCGTCACGTACGTCTGCGACCAGACGTGTAGCGATTGCATGGCCAGCCCTCCGAGCGCGTTCTCTGACGTTCGAATCCCCTGCGCCGAATGCAATGGGCATTTTAGAAGCTGCACGTGTGTCGCCAACCATAAGCGGAGCACTGAACAGAAACGTTCCGTGTGTGAACGTAAACGTTGTTTCGCGACATGTGGATGGCTCGTGACGCACGGAAATCACGAATGTAAAAAGCGATTCTGTGAGAACTGTAAGCAAAACAGAGACGTGGATCACATGTGCTATATGAGACCCCTGAATGACGCGCTGCCTTCCGCAGGTGATAAGGTACTATATGTATTTTACGATTTTGAGACTACCCAAAATACCGAGTAAACGGACAATGCTAAGTTACAAGTACCTAACCTCGACTGTGTGCAGCAGTTTTGTTCCCTTTGCGAGGACGTGGAAGACAGGGACTGCGTGGGTTCTGGGACGATCCCGTCGGGGACCTGATTTCATATCTATGCGAACGAATCCCCTTGGCCAATAAGATCGTCCTTATGACACACAACGCCAAGGCGGTTCACCTTCATTTTATCCTGAATAGGGCGAACCTACTGAAATGTAAACCGGAACTGATCGTTAAAGGATTGAAGATAATGTACATGAAGATGGTGCACCTGGTCTTTCTGGATAGCGTGTCCTTCCTCCCGTGTCCCTGCGTAAGCTGCCCGAGGCGTTCGGTGTAACGGCCGCCAAATCGTGGTACCCTCACGATTTCAATACTGAGGAAAACAGAGGTCCCATCTCCGACGTCTCGCATTATGGTGTGAGTGAGAAGTTCGAGGAGGAAAGGAGAGTTTCTCGCGTGGTACGACGAAAGCCGGAAATCGGAAGAGCCATTCGACAACAGGCGCGTGATGGAATTATACTGTGAAGATGACGTACCGTCCCAAGAGAGGCGTGCAGGATGTTTAGGCGCGAGTTCATGCACATAGGCAATATAGAAGTATTTCTCGAGTCAATAACGATCGCGTCGCCATGCAATATGATTTCCGTAAACGATTCCTGCAGCCCGACGCTATAGGACTCCTACCGACCGGAGGCTATACATGTAATAACAAGTGCCTTGATCTGGCTGTAGCATATGAAACAGACGGACGGGGTGAAGATAATGCACGGTCGCAACGGTCGCGAGTACAAGCTCCCCGAATTGCCCCGCTTCATTGTTCATGGTTATTGCCCCGAGACCCGTACAGTCTACGAGTTCTTCGGTTATTTTCACGGCCACACGTGCCAGCCGTTCCGTGATATCAGCAACGTGAGTGATGATACACTGGCGGAAAGCTATGAACGAACGATGTCGAGTCTAGAGCAGATAACGCGAGAGGGATACCTGGTCAAGTTCCAATGGGAATATGAGGTTGACGAAGCAGGTATAGTGAGGCCCTAACTGCTCGCCCATCCCACAGTACAACATAGTCCGCTGTGTTCACGCGATGCCCTGTACGGGGGTCCAACTGAGGCCATGCGCCTACAATAGAAGGCACGCGATAATGAAACCATTCAATATGTCGATGTCATGAGCCTCTACCCTTACATATGCAAGTATTTCAAGTTCCCCGTCGGTCATCCAGTCATTCACGTAGGAGACGCGTGTAAAGATAAAGAGGCATGCTTACGTATGGACGGCCTGATCAAATGTTCGATCGTTCCCCCCGAGAGGTTGTATCACTCTGTCCTTCTATACAGATGTAATAATAAGCTCATGTTCTGCCTATGTAGAAAATGCGTTCACACCCCCTCCAGTGAAGAATGTAGGCATACCAAGGACGAATAGCGGGCCCTCACCGGTACGTGGGTAATGGACGAGGTCAGGTCGGCCGTGGAAAAGGGGTATAGGATACTCGAGATATATGATGTCTAGGAGTATCACAATACAACCCCGAAACTGTCGAGGGCGGGCTTTTCGTCAAATATAAAAATTCGCTTTTGAAATTGAAAGCTGAGGCGAGCGGTTATCCAGGCTGGGTCCGAGGTCCCGAAGACGAGGAGCGTTATGTAGAATCGTTTTGGCAGAGTGAAGGGATACGGCTAGAGAAAGAATCAATCAGGTTCAAAGCGGCGAAACGGGGTCTGGCCAAACTCTGCCTCAACTCCATGTGGGGAAAATTGACGGAGAGAAGCGGTAGGACGCAGACTAGACTGATTTCGAAACCTAAAGAACTGTACGGATTTCTGGCCTCGCCAGGCATTGAGGTGATGAACCTCGTGTTTGCAAACGATGACGTCGTCTGGATCTCGTGGAAGTACGGGGCGGAGGAAGACGTGCCTAGTATGCGTCATACGAACGAGTTAATAGGAGCTTACGTCACCGCGGGGGCAAGAATCCATCTGTATCGCTATCTCGACCGGCTGCGAGAGAACGCGATATAATGCGATATGGATTCGGTTATATACATTCAGCCGAGGGACGGACACGAGCTGATTGAAACAGGGGACAAATT
>Ga0123353_10007455_pt1 | contig 14783 bp, 12 predicted proteins | sample TergutLab28metaG_3_FD_92763 | JGI IMG/M metagenome (GOLD analysis project Ga0123353, IMG submission 92763) | Labiotermes labralis P3 segment gut microbial communities from Petit-Saut dam, French Guiana - Lab288 P3 | ecosystem: Host-associated > Arthropoda: Insects > Digestive system > Gut ... | reverse complement strand
GGTAAGCCAAATACAGCGTTTGTTCCTGTATTGCTTGACGAAGGAGCTGTTCTGTCGGATATATGCCCATTACCCAATCGGGCTTAAACTCGGCGTCACGCATCGATTCAATCAAATCGGTATAAAAACGTTCCGTTACCGGGTAATCGTTTATTTCGGCTGTTTTAATGGTTAGCACTTGTTTTTTCTCCTAATCGCTTATTTCCGTATTCCCGCTTTGTATGCCGCGCATTTACCTAACATCAACATTCAAAGTCCAGCATGCCGCGTATATGCGCATACTCGTCAATACCTGGATATACTTCTTTCAAGCGAAGCCCTGTCTCGGTCAGCTCAAACACGCAGCGTTCCGTTACATACAACACGCGTTGGCCCTTTTTAATCGCGTTTTTACCCGAAAAGCTGATGGCGGAAACCTCCTTTTTAAACTTAGGAATGACGCCTTCGTGTGTGATGCGTATATTTCCGTTTTCTTTTATCACCGCCAGCCCCTTTGTATTAAAACTGATGCAAAATACAATGGTTTTGGTGGCATGGGTAATATTCGCGAATCCGCCGATACCAATATAGCCGTCTGCCAATTGGTGCGCGTTGACGTTCCCGTGGGAGTCCGCTTCCAAACCGCCCAAGAAGCATATATCCAACCCGCCTCCGTCATAGAAATCGAATTGCGTCGCCATGTCACAAATCATATCCGCGCCGATGGTCGCGCCGAAAGCGACGCCGGGCGCAGGAAGCCCTCCGACGCCGCCCGCTTCCACCGTAATATGGATATCCTTTAGTATTCCTTGCTTTGAAGCGTATATGCCCACCGATTCGGGGATGCCGATGCCTATGTTGACAATTTGTCCGGGACGCAGTTCCTTGGCGGCGCGTTCTCCGATAATAGACGCGGTGCGGTCGCCGGTAACGGTTTTACGGGTGATGGTGGTGGACAGCTTATTTATGAAGTAATCCATGTGTGTAGCGGGTACATGGATATCGCCGGATAAAGCCGGATTATACTCACCCATACCGGCGGGGTCTTCGCATACGACCACGGCATCCACTAAAAGCCCCGGAACAATAACATTTCTCGGACGGGAAAACACATGGCTTACCCGCTCAACCTGTACAATCACTTTCCCGCCGTTCCTTTTTGCGGCTTGAGCGACAGCCAAAGCGTCAACGGTCAGATATTCTTTTTCAAATGAAATGTTGCCGTTAGGGTCAACCGTGGTACCCTTGATGAAGGCGATGTCAATCTTTGGCGTTTCGTACAAAAGATACTCCTTGCCTTCTAACTCCCGCACTTTGATAATCTCTCTTTTGGATATACCGTTCAACGCGCAGGTATCCACGCGGGGGTCGCAGTATAAACCCAAGCCCACCTCGCTTAACAGCCAGTCCCTATTCGCGGCCGCGGCGCGTATGGTGTGCGAAAGCACACCCAATGGAAGGCAATAGGCCTCCACTTTGTTTTCACGCGCCATTTGCTTGGCCGCGGGCATGCTGTTGTAGTGGCCTGCGACAATTTCACGAACCGCTCCCGCCTTTATATACCGTTCGGCGTAACGGTTCTCATCCCAACAACCAAATCCGGCCGCGCAAAATAAACGCAGTTCTTTCGGGGAGCCGGTTTCAATATACCGCTCATATAAGGCGTCGTGAAGGGCCTCAGGATTAGACAGCGCCAGAAATGAGTTTATGGCAATACAGTCGCCATCCTTGATGCACTTGACCGCTTCATGCGCGGATATAATTTTAAACATTCTCATTCACCCCGGTTATTCATCTTGACTCTATGCCATTCTACCCGCCGGTGGCTTTGCCGTCAATCACGCTATATCAAGGCAAATCGGACGGCCGCATGTGTTGATGGATACATCGTCTTTAAATTTGGCGTTCAAGATACACCTTGTCTTTTAAAAGCACACCGTCATCGATAATCGGGTAAGCAAAGTGGTTTGTAAAATAGTCCGGTATGCGATGGGTTTTGGTAAAGCCGCAGCGTTCATAAAAAGACAGTGTACCCGGCACATCACCGGTGCCGAGGATAATCTTATCATACCGCCCGTGATAATATTCCGCGACATACGCAACTAGCCGGGAGGCGTACCCTCTTCTGTGGTATCGCCTGTCTGTCGCCAGGTTTTGTATTTCTAAAATGCCGTTCCCTTCATCCGTAACCGCGCATACGCTTTTCACACCGTCATCGTATAGGACAAACAGATCCCCGCGCTCAAGATAGGTATCAATATCGCTTTCCAGTTCGTCGCCGATGAGTAAAAGCGGCAGGTAATCCTTCTTATTTTTCGTTATAAGGCTGATGTTGATGTGTTCCGTCATAGCAGCCTCCCGTCTTCCGCGGCGGCGAAATAGTCATAAAAGGGCATAAGAAAACGATACCCGTTCACAAGCCGGTCGGCAAAGTCTCGGTAAAATAATTCATCCCCGATGGGACTTGTATGGATGAGCGAGAAGGACTTTTTATTATACCACGCCTGTGTTTTTGGTGTCGGGGCAAGCTTGACGCGCGCGTACTCCGGCCCCTCCAGTTTAAATATGCTTTGGTTTTCCAGCAGATCTGTCAACTTTTCCAATTCCTCCGGGTTTTCGTTAATCCGTGACCGCAACCTTTCCATCGTTTCGGCTTTTGCGTTGTAATACCCAAGCCCGAAACTATAACCATCGGGACTCAAGTCAAACCAAAAGGTTAAAACTTCGCTGTTTTCCGTATGGTTGTCATAAGGTTTTTCCACCGAAAACCATAAACTGTCTCTGTAAAAACAACCGTCACGCACCCGCCGGGCATCCCTATAAATACGTGACAGCTTATGTATAAACCCGCGGTCTTCGTAATCCGCTTTCATTTGGGCATATACTTCTTGCCCCAATTCTTTCATCGGGGTCTGGAAATCACGCTTGAATGCGTCCTTGTGCGCCTCGAACCACGGCTTGTTGTTGTTCAAGCGGATGTTCCACATAAAATCAATGGTTTTTTGCGAAAAGCCTGTAAACATATTTCTTAGCCCCTTTGGTTCATTTCGTCTTTGCCCGAATATCAATTAAACGTTTTACATCCCGCAGGACGCTTTCATCACGCAATTCAATACCAAGGTATCTGCTGCCGTGAGAATCGCTTTTCACCCAGAGATTTTGAATATATTCCGTACACATCGGTATCAACAGCTCCGCTTCATTCACACCCCGCCCGCCGATTGTTATCAGTAAATGGAGATACCCCCGCTTCGGGTAGAGTGTGCACAGTGACTTACCGCTCTTTTGGTATTTGATGTTCCAGCCCTTCCACATACCGCCGTCCATGTTGCAGTTACTGTACGCCAACTTTGGTTTGATGTTGTATGTTTGCCGCAGATGCCCGTTTAAATCATCAAAAAGCGGTGTGCCTATAAACTCCGTTATTTGTTCTTCCGACGGTGCATGTTCCTTGTCAAACAGTTCGTTCCATTTCATTACTGTCTCCTCCTATATTCCATGTTTTTAGAAAACTGTACATTCATACTCCCACCGCTTTCACATAAAACTTCCGATTCCTCGGCGGGTCAAACTCGCATAAATACACGGCCTGCCATGTGCCTAAAAGCGGTCGGCTGTTTTCAATAATAACCGTCACGCCGGCTCCTAAAGCGGATGCTTTCAAGTGCGCCGCGCTGTTTCCTTCAACGTGCCTGAATGCCTGCCGGTCGGGATAGGCTTCCCGCAGTCCCATCATCATATCATAAACCACATCCGGATCGGAGTTTTCATTTATGGTGATGCCGGCAGTGGTGTGCGGGCAGAATACGATGGCACACCCGCTGACAATGCCGCTTTTAGCCACGGCTTCATTTAACTGGGATGTAATGTTATAAAAACCCTCTTTGGGCGTGGACAGTGTGTAGGTATAAAGCGTCATCATAAACCGCCTCCCATGCTTTTTATGTATACTGCCGTATACATAAGCTTCCCGTTTATCCTTGCCGATTGCATCAGGTTTATACAGCGAACGGCTTCACCAAACGGTTTGATACGCTTAGGTTCCATACCGGTTGTTACTTCCCGCGCAAGCGTAATATGCGGGCTGTAAGGGCGGTTCTCTAGTTGAAACCCGGCGGCAAATAGCTTTTCGGTCAAATTTTCATACAGCGTGTTCAGTGTTTCGTTTTCCGTAATGCCCGCCCACCATGTACCGTTACGTTTGAAACACCCAATCCGGTCAATGGAGAGAATCATCGGCTCTGCTGGTAATAAATCTAACACGGTTTTCGCCTGCACAAATTGATTCGGGTTGCATTCGCCCAAAAAAACGAGGGTTAAATGCAGGTTTTCAAACGCTGTAAAATGACCGTGCTCGGAATTTTTCTTCAAATCCTCGCACAAGGCGGCGAGTTTCAATTTAAATTCATCCGAAAAGGTGATGGCGTAAAATAACCTCACATGGACACCTCCTCATTTACAAATTCCTCCTCTTTCGTATGCAAAGCATGCGTTGCCCCTCCTGTACAAGCAAAACGGTTGCCCCTTAGTTTCTTTGACATAAACAATACCAATTCATCGCCGTTTTCAACCATGCCGTAAGGCTTTGCGGGAACGGAGCCGTCCCATGCGCCGGAACCATCGAAGAGGTAACCGCGCTTGACATACATCCTTTGCGCTGTGCCGTAACCGGAATGCAAACCAACGCCAAGACAAACGGTGTCTGCGATTTTTGCGGCGATATTTTCAACTTCATCCATCAATCTTGTGCCGATTCCGCGTCGTTGGAACTTTTTAAACACATGAAGGTCTTTAATTTCTGGAATGCCTTTTCGGATAAACGGAACGGCGTCCTTTGCTTCCGGATAAAGCGTCACATATCCGGCGGCTTCACCGTCAACCTCTGCAAGGACAACGAAGCGCTCGCCGTTCTCTTGTTCGCGCAAGTAGGTTTCTAAAACCTCACGCGGCTTGTTGTCGCCCTGCGCCGTGAATTGGGCGAGAATACGGCCGATGTCGGGTTGGACAGCGGAACGGTAAATTATATTGCTTTTAGTAATATCCCTGTCGCTTATTTTCATGGGTTACCATCTTCCCTTCATATAATCAACGCCCGACCGGTGCAGCCAGCGGCTCACGAGGTCATCTTTGGTATACAGCTTCGCGCTGTTTTTATCACCGTATCGCCGTGCTAACTCGTTAACCGGTATGGTTCGGTTCATTGTCATTCCCGGGGTGGTCCCATCCCGGTAGGCTTTGATAATTTTATCGATTCCGTCGGTTTTCAAATTGCCCAGCCGCCACCATTCGGTCGGTTCCGCGATGTTGGGATAAACGTCATAATCGGCGTTGACCGAAACACAAGGGAAGTTAGCGCCGATATGGGGCGGTGAATCGTCTTGCAACAGGGAATCTAAAAGCATATATTCCGGTTGTCCCAGCAAATGGGCACCTTCACGGCAAATATCGGTTAAACCGCGCGGTATCAAGGGTATATCCTTTTCATCTACACGGATGTCCTCCAGCTCATAGCCGTTGCCTTCGGGAGAGATGCCGCCGATGAACACCTCAAATTTGCGCCCAATGGCTTCACAGCGTTGATGTAATATAAGGTCGTATAAAAGCCGTGTCAACGCGTCCAGTTCCTTAAGGCAGCGTTTGGTGAGGAACAGTTGCCAGCGCGGAGCGATTCCGGCTTCAAGTAAGCGCTCGGCTGCCAGCAGATTATCGCGGAACGCTCCCTTTCGGCGAGTACCCCAATCGGTGTTTTTCTCCATGCCGAAAAACGTTATTTGGCATGCTTTCGGTTCAAGTGCCGCCGCCCATTCAGCATAGCTTTCGTCACGTGCCAATCGCCAGATGGACAGCAGTTCAAAACGCTGCGCCCGTCCGGGTGATGACAGCTCCTGTTCAATCTGCCACAGTTCACGGTAATCATCACGGAAATCCGGCTCACGCCACCAACTAAAAAAACCGAGTTCGCCGATGCCGCAGCCATACTCATCCCGCCAGTTCTTAAACTGGCCGGCGATATGGCGCAAATCGTCAACCGCCATACTGCCGTTTTGATGGCTGCCCAGCCAACAATGGCGGCAGCGGTTCGGGCATCCGGCCATATCGATCATAATTCCAAGGGAGCTCATATCCCAATGCTTCATCAATGTTGGTTCCCTTTCTCTGTATAGTTATTGATATGATGATACGGGTACCAGCTTTACTTCAAGATGCGTTCATTATAGTATGGGTACTTGTATAAATACCAGTCCGCAGCGTATGGATACGTGAAAACCATGAAATTTGAATTGAATTGGAATAAAACCATTGACAAACCTCAAGCGTTAGTGTAATTTACGGCGTGTAAACCCGAAAGGTTTTGATCGGGAACAAGTAGCCCCCAAGTGTTCTTCTTTAGAGAGTCGGCGGTTGGTGCAAGCCGGCAGAAGAACCGGACGGCGAATACATCCCGGGAATCTCGCGCTGAACGATGTTAGCATTTATTAGGATGCGACGGGTATGCCCGTTACAGCATAAGGGTATGTTTGTACCCTGTGAGCGCATAACCGTGAGGTTGTGCGGAACTGAGGTGGTATCGCGATTGATAGAACAATCGCCCTCGGAATTAAGTCCGGGGGCGTTTTTATATGCTCCCAAGAAGGGAGGGGATGAATGGCACTGAGGGATTGCTTCTCCCGTTATGCTTTTAGCAGCACATTTAAAAATGAAAAGGAGATTAATACAATGAAACGTCAAAGAATTTTCTCAATCATACTTGCTTTGGTCATGGTCTTCTCACTAACCTCTATGGCAATCGGAGAAGGCGCTGGACCCATTAAAATCGGCATCCTCAAATGGGTAACCCATGGCGCTTTGGATGGCGCAGAAAAAGGTTTTGTAGACGCACTGGCGGCTAATGGTTTTGTGGATGGTGAGAATATCGCTATCGACTATCAAAACGCGAACGACGACATGAGTATCGCGGCTACAATCAGCGATCGGTTCGTAAACAACGGTGTCGATCTCATTCTCGCCATCGCAACCCCGGCCGTGCAATCGGTACAGAGTAAAACGAACGAAATTCCTATTCTGGGTACGGCGGTTACCGATTTCGTAGGCGCCGGATTGGTTGACAGCAACGAAGTACCCGGCGGCAACATCACAGGCTCTTCCGATCTCCCGTCCATCGCGGAGCAATTTGACTTTATGCTCAAGGTGCTGCCGGATATCAAGATTGTAGGTATCATGTACAACTCCAGCGAAGACAACTCCAGAATTCAAGCGGAAACCGCAAAGGAAGCCGCCGATGCCCTGGGGCTTACCATTGTGGAAAAAACATTCAGTGCCGTGGTTGACATCCCTCAAACCGTCGAGTCGCTGGCAAAGGAAGTGGAGGCCATTTGGCTGCCTTCCGACAATTCCATCTCCTCGGCAATGGATATTCTCAGCATCGCGGCTGTGGATATGAAAATACCGCTGGTTTGCAGCGAGGAAAGCCAGGTGGCATCCGGGGGAACCTTTGCCATTGGCATTGATTATTACAATTTGGGCTTCCAAACCGGTGAAATGGCTGTGCGGATATTAAATGAGGGCGCAAATCCTGCCGAAATGCCGGTTGAGCACCTAAAGGATATGGCGGTTGCCATCAACATGGAAGTGGCTGAGGCAATTGGCCTGGTGTTCCCGCAGGATGTGCTGGCGCAAGCGACAGACGTTTCCGCGAGGTAAGCGTGTATGGTCGGAATTCTAAACGCGGTCATCTCATCGTTTCCATTGGGGATCATGTGGTCACTAACGACCATAGGGGTTTTTATCACCTTCCGCGTATTGGAAGTTTCCGATTTAACGGTAGATGGGACGCTGACCCTTGGGGCAGCGTCCTCCGCCGTTTTAATTGCCGGAGGGATGAACCCATACCTTGCGATTCTCATCGCCTTTTTCTGCGGCCTTTTAGCGGGGCTATGCACGGCTCTGCTTCATACCAGGTTGAAAATCCCGCCGCTGCTCTCGGGTATCTTAACCATGACGGCTCTGTACTCCATCAATCTGCGGGTGATGGGTAAGGCAAATGTTTCTATCAACAAAATGGAGACTATTTTTACCCGGTTTACGGATGTCACCGGTATCCCGCGCAGAATCGCATTGCCCAATGGTGTGTTTCTAAGCAATGTGGATGTGCTTATCGTGGGCTCGGTGTTGGTACTGCTCTTTGCGGGTGGGTTGTATTGGTTTTTCGGTACCGAAATAGGCTACGGCCTGCGGGCCACCGGCAGCAACCTGCAAATGATACGGGCGCAGGGGGTCAACACCGATACCTCAAAGCTGATAGGCTTGATGCTCTCCAATGGCCTGGTGGCGATATCCGGTTCGCTTCTGGCGCAAAGCCAACGGTTTGCGGAGGTAAGTATGGGTACGGGTACCATTGTCATTGGCCTGGCTTCGGTCATCATCGGCGAGGTTTTATTTAGTACGCGTTGCTTCAAGCATTATTTAATATCTATTATTTTAGGATCCGTGATTTACCGGATGGTTATTTCTATCGTACTGGAACTGGGTATGAACCCGAACGACTTAAAGCTCCTTACCGCGGCAATTATCGCCATTGCCTTGGCGCTGCCGTTGATGAGAAACGGTTTTCAAAGCATTTCACATAGCATGAAGCGGAGGAATAATAATGCTTAAAGTTGAAAATGTCAGCAAAACCTTTTTCCCCAACAGCGTCAACGAAAAACGCGCGATTGTAGATATTTGCTTAAAGCTGCAAGAAGGGGACTTTGCGACGGTTATCGGCGGTAACGGCGCGGGGAAATCCACTTTGCTCAACAGCATTGCCGGTGTTTATCCCGTTGACAGCGGTTCCATCTATGTAGATGACATTAATCTGACTAAAATGCCCGAGTATAAACGCGCCAAGTACCTGGGTCGCGTGTTTCAAGACCCTATGTTAGGTACAGCCGCCAACATGTGGATTGAGGAAAACCTGGCAGTAGCATTTCGACGCGGTAAAACCCGTACGCTCAGATGGGGGATTACCAATAGTGAAAGAGAACACTACAAGTCCATTCTGGCTCCGTTGAACCTGGGGCTGGAGAAACGCTTAAGCTTAAAGGCGGGGCTGCTTTCCGGCGGTCAGCGGCAGGCCTTAACCCTTATCATGGCAACTTTACAAAAACCCAAATTGCTGCTTCTAGACGAACATACAGCCGCCCTAGACCCTAAGACGGCCGCCACCGTACTGGAACTGACCCGTACGTTGATTGCGGAGCACAATTTAACCACTTTAATGATTACCCATAATATGAAAGACGCATTAAAAATGGGTAACCGCTTGATGATGATGAACAATGGCAAGATCATTTTAGATGTGAGCGGCGAGGAAAAGAAAAACTTAACGGTGAAGGATTTAATGGAGTTTTTCGGAAACGCGGTGAGTGAAGAAATGATGAATGACAGGATGCTGTTAGCCTGACAGGGGAAGACCCCTTCAAACAGGGGCTAACTCATTTTCATATCCGGATAAAGCGTTTGATCCCTATTCATTTTTGATTGCAGCATATGGTTGCCAATTTTCGTGTCTTCGTATTGTATATGTTTGGTCAGCCACTTTATCACGATTTCTCGAATATCGCTTGCCAGTATTACCGACGAACCGTTTTCCTTATAGTTTGCCACCAAATTACCGACTGTAGCCTTAAAATCATCATGAATCTTTTTATGTTTTATATACCCCGGATAACCGACTTCAATCTGCAGGGCTTCCTCGCTTTCAAAATGGTATGTCGTATAATCCACTAAAAACGCCAGGGTTTCTTGTACGGTTTCTGCCGCCATTCCTTTTTCACATTGCCTGATGAGGTTGTTAACCATGTCGCAAACACTTTTATGCTGTCTGTCTATTTGAATATTGCCCAGTTCATACTTTTGGTCCCATACCAAACCGCCCGGCACTCCCGTCAGCAGATAGGTACGCAGCTTATTAAGAACCGCCTCAAAATCCAATGGTTTACCCAAATGACCGTTCATTCCGGCTTCAAGGCATTTGACAACATCCTCCCTAAACGCGTTCGCGGTCATAGCCACAATGGGAATGGTTTTAGCGTTTGGCAAATCAAGCGCGCGAATCCGTCGTGTCGCCTCCAGCCCATCCATCTCCGGCATCTGCATATCCATAAATATCAGCTCATATTTCATTGGAGCTTCCGCGAACATCTCAAGCGCTTCCCAGCCATTGGTCGCGCACTCTATTTCAAGAAGCGTCGGTTCAAGCAGCGCTATGACAATTTCACGGTTAATTTCCACGTCCTCAACCAAAAGGATGCGATGCCCCTCAAAGTGATCTATTGCTTCGTCTTGTAATGATTCCGGTAACAGCTCGCCGGTGCCTCGTCTGACGTGTATGGTAAAAATAAAAGCCGCGCCTTTGCCAAGTTCCGACTCTATCCATATCTTGCCTCCCATCATCTCTACGATGCTTTTGGAAATGGCAAGGCCAAGACCCGTCCCGCCGTATTTTCGGGATGTACTGCTTTCCGCTTGCTGGAATGAAGTGAACAGCTTTGCCTGTTGTTCCGGGCTAATGCCAATACCGGTATCTATTACGCAGAATCGGATATGACACTCCTCATTCTCTTCCCCATCGAGCCGAACATCCAGCTTAATAGAACCGTTATCCGGAGTGAACTTAGCCGCGTTGTTAATCAGGTTTGTAATGACCTCCGAAAGGCGTTGATCGTCTCCGAACAAGTACCGGGGGATATTTTCATCAATACACACCGTAAACTCTTGTTTCTTTTCCTCTATACGTACTTTACTGACATTCACAACCTGTTCGATCATCCGCCGTATATCGAACTCGGATTCTGTTAAATCAAATTTACCGGATTCAATTTTAGACATGTCCAAAATGTTATTGATAATTCCCAACAAATGTTTAGAAGCGTCGTTTACCTTATTAAAGCAGTCTATCATCCGGTCTTTATCGTTTGCTGACAGGCCAATCAAGGTCATTCCGATGATAGCGTTCATTGGCGTGCGGATTTCGTGGCTCATGTTGGCAAGGAAAGCGGATTTGGCAATATTGGCTTGCTCCGCGTCACTTCTTGCGTTTTCAAGGTTAATAAGGGTTCGGCGTAAGGACCTGGAATAACTGATAATCAAGACAGCGAAAACCGCCATGATAACCGATATGATAAGGATTACCTGGAATGTTAATCTGGTAACAACATCCATGGCTATGTTTTTATCCTGTAACGTTACAACAGACCATGAGTCGGAATAGCCCGGCATACTGATCGGCTCATAACTCATATAAAATGTCTCGTTGTTATCGGTGACAATTTCCAAACCGCTCTCACCGTTCATAACTGCTTTGATAACGGCTTTGTATTCGTCGGAAATGATAAACTCTTCTTCTATGGTAATGACATTCCCGCTTACAATATCAAAGACTGTGTTTCCAAGTTCATCCAGTTCGGGAACCGTACGCACCAGTGATCGGTAATTGGTAAGCGTTTCTATAAATGAGTTATTAGGATGCGCGACAACACCGCCGTCGCCGTCAATAATAAAGGAGTAGCGTCCAATTTCCGGGTTCGCGAATTGTTCTATCAGCCATTGGATATAACCCAAACTAATGTCGGCGCCAAAAACACCAATCATTTCGTCGCGTTCATACATGGGTATAAACAAAGCGGCGCATGGCATTCCTGTCGTGGCTGAATAATAAGACCCGGAAACAAAAGGCTGTCTTTTCTCCATCATTTGGATAAACCACCATCGGCTGCTTCGGTCGGCCGGTCTATTTCCGTCAGACCGTGCTGTTTGCCAGCCGTCAATTCCCGTAGGATACAACAGTTCTATAAAATCATTACGCGCCGCCGTGCTTTCAATAATGGGTGTCTGTACATCGGTATCCATCGTAAGCATACTGGGATTGACCGCCAGCTCATAGATGAGGTTATATGCCCCGTCCACAAAGGACCGTACCGTTCGTTGGATGGAGTTGGAGGCTTGATTTGTCTCGTTTCGTATCTGCCCGTCATACGCCTGAGTGAGCAAGAATACGGTAATCAAGGGGATAACAACAAGCAGTACCACGATGATTAAACCGGAAATAATAAAACGAGGAGAGAGAGCGCTTTTTTGTTTCTTTTTGGCTGTCTTATTCATTCGTTTAGTCCCTCTCTATCGTTTTTTTGTCCATGGGTAGTGGGTTATCGTAAATACTGACGCAACTCTTTTAGTACCTCTTCAAAAGCAATCGGTTTGCCGATATGGCCGTTCATGCCGACTTCAAAGCTTTTTTCAATATCTTCTCTAAAAACATTGGCGGTCATGGCGATAATCGGTATGGTTTTTGCCTGCTTTACTGGTAGCGCTCTAATTTGACGCGTAGCCTCGTAACCGTCCATTTCAGGCATTTGGATGTCCATAAAAATCATATGGTATTTTCCCGGATCGCGCTCAAACATACTCACCGCTTGTTTACCATTTTCCGCACATTCTACGGTCAGGTTCGTAGGCTCGAGTAACGCAAGCACGATTTCCCTGTTTATCTCCACATCATCGGCAAGCAATATGGTATATCCGGTATAGTCAACCGCGTGCTTGGCATCATCATTGTCGCCCGCTTCAGCAATCGTATTGATGCAGGCATTGATGACATCAACGATAACCGATGGGAACAAAGGTTTAGGCAGAAACTTGTCCACACCCGCTTCCCGCGCTTCATCTTCAATATCATTCCAATCGACAGATGAGAAAATGGTAACAATGGAATTTTTTAGCGGTTTCCTTTGTATCTGCCGCGCCAGCTCAATTCCGCTTATACCCGGTAGCTTCCAGTCGAGAAAATAGATATTGTAATTATCATCTTCCTCCAGCATGTTTACCGCTTCTTCACCGCTTTTGGCTATAGTGCAGTCAATTCCGAGATTATCCGCGACGACCGTGAAAAACTCACGGATTTCCGGTTCATCATCCACAACGAAAATGCGTATATTACTCCAGTTGACATTTTTATCAAGCAAATTGGTTTCCGTATCAAAACTGCGTTTCATAACAAATGTAAAAATGAATTTCGACCCTTTCCCCGGTTCTGACTCTACCCAAACCTCACCATCCATCAATTCCACTATGCGTTTGGTAATGGCAAGCCCAAGCCCTGTGCCGCCGTATTTACGTGTGGTGCTGGCTTCTGCTTGTTCAAACGAAGTAAACAGGCGCGTTTTTTGCTCGTCCGTAATGCCTATGCCCGTATCTTCAACACTTATTTGTAAGCGGCATACGCCGTTTTCTTCTGATAACAAGGTAGAGTCAAGGCGTATCATCCCCTCCTCGGGCGTGAATTTCACGGCATTGGACAAAAGATTGGTAATGACTTGCGCCAGCCGTTGATCGTCGCCGACAAGCGTACGCGGTATGCTTTTATCAATATATACGTAAAACTTCTGCCGCCGTTCATCCACGCGCAGGTTAATGACATCTGCGATTTTTTGCAGCATTTTTTCAAAATTAAAGCTGGCAGGTGACAACTCAAACTTGTCCGCTTCAATTTTAGACATATCAAGCACATCATTGATAATGCCGAGCAAGTGTTTGGAGGCCCCGTCTATTTTGGTTAAGGCTTCATCCTTTTTCTTTATGTCACCGGATAATTTCCCGATGGCCGTCATGCCGATGATGGCGTTCATCGGGGTGCGTATCTCATGGCTCATGGTAGATAAAAAGTTACTTTTCGCTTTATTGGCGGCTTCCGCCGCAATGCGCTGCCTGTCCGTATCAAGTAGGATATTTTTAGTTTCGGTCATATCCACCAGTGTACCCACAACACGGATGGGTACACCGTTTTTATCTCTCAGTGTCACGCCGGCATCACGGCAATAGGCATACTCGCCGTCTTTTTTACGAATTCGGTATTCCAAGTCATAGGGCGTTTTACCGGTCGTATCCATGATGTGTTTTTCAAACGTGTCAAGAATTCTTTCTTTGTCGTCAGGATGTATATTATCGCTCCAACTGCAAAGCAAGTTGGGAAAATCGGTCTCATCCGTATACCCTAAAATATATCGAAACTCGTTCGACCATATAAAGACGTTCGTGGGATTGACCGGATCGTCATACACAATCTCCATTTCCCACAGCCCGACCTTTGACGCCTCTATGGCCATATCCAGTTTCGTTAACTGCAGCTTATTCTGCTCGTGAGCGCGAGTGAGTTCCATTTCACGTTTGTAAATATCTGTCATGTCAAATACATAAGCGACGATCGCGAAACTGTTTTTATATGGAATTTTCTTAAATTCCACGCTTAAGATACGGCTTTCATTTTTTATAATTAATTCAGTCTCAAACTTGGTATAGCCGTCTTTTGCGGCTGTATTCAATTTTTCTTCTAAAGAGGCAGCAAAACGGCCGTCAGATTGCAAGGCGGGGGTGCTTTGCATGATGCGTTCCATAAGCCCGGTTACTAAATCCTGTTTTGTTTCAAAATCCAAAAAACGAAGAGCCGCTGGGTTGCAGTCAATCACGTTGAAGTTGCTGTCAAATAAAATATTGATGTAGGGATTAGCGTCAAACATGGAGGATGTGGTAACCTGCGCCGCTTCTATTTCCCGTATCATCTGCTTTTGTTCTCGTAAATCCCTTATGTACGATATAAGCAATTGTTCATTTTTATAATCCACGCGAACCAAGGTGACTTCACAAGGAATAATCTCCCCATCGAGAGCCTGATGTACCCATTCTACGCGCAGGTACCCCTCGACAAATGCTTTTTGTAAGCTTTGAATCGCCGTTTCCTTAGAGACTTGTCCGTCAGGCTGATACTCCGG
>Ga0123353_10007452_pt1 | contig 14783 bp, 10 predicted proteins | sample TergutLab28metaG_3_FD_92763 | JGI IMG/M metagenome (GOLD analysis project Ga0123353, IMG submission 92763) | Labiotermes labralis P3 segment gut microbial communities from Petit-Saut dam, French Guiana - Lab288 P3 | ecosystem: Host-associated > Arthropoda: Insects > Digestive system > Gut ... | reverse complement strand
TGGCCGGTCGCAGGACCTTCCGAGTACTGACTTCTAGCCAGCAGTCCGGCATCTAAAGTAAAAACAGCAATACACACATAGTACAACAAATACACATAAGATGACAACAATACACACAAGACATCGTAAAATACAACATTTTTCAGTGGTAAACAACACGAAGGTAAGAAAGTAGTTTGTTCTCTCTACCACCGTCAAGCGGTTGGTAGCGCAGACGCTTTGTGTTTGCGTTCAGTTGATACGTATTGTTTAGATCGGTTTTGTGCCGAGGTGTGTTGAACAGAGACGTCACAATGTGTTCCAGTTTAACGGTGGGTGTAGTGCATTCGAGCGGCTGTAGCTGCGTCACTTGGTCACCTGTCCGTCACATGTTTTCTGTTTGTCACAAGCTTGTAATTTCGTATTCCTGCCTGCCTGTCACGAGTGTTGGGGATTATTTCAATGTTATTTCGTCCATTTGTTTTGAATTTTTTGTACGGTCGGGATCCACCACACCACTTACAGCAGCAGCAGCAGCAGCAGCAGTAGTAGTAGAATGTTTTTCATTTCTCCTTGTGTAGTTTCCCAACACAACCCCAATCTCAGAACCTCCACAATACACAATACATTCACCGATTCGTAACGTCTTAGTGATTTCTGTTAGTTTGAGACGGTTTTATATTGAAGTTTGAAGTCATCTGGGATGCATCGTCATGTCGACAGACAATTACCGACCTTTCGTAAGCGCATAAAGTGGTTTGAATGGGGAAGAAATACACATATGTGACCTTCCGTCTCTGGTTTTTAGTTCTGACATTATTTAAGAGTTTAAGTTGTGCGTCGGCTGGGTACATTTGAAATTCTACAGCGAATCACATTCTGGTCGATGAAGAGCTTGTTGTAGGATGAGGGAGATCGGCGGGTCATTTAGCATGAATGGAATGCGTATAGAAGGCTTATAGCATATTGAGGGTGAATGATTGATTGGACTAAGGTGGCTGACTGTGGAACAGTAAGCAGTGCGCAAGTGCAGTGTACAGTGTGGCCCTCAAAGCTTCTTGAATCAGGCGTCCAGACGCAGCACAAGAGTTACCTTAACTTGCTGTGTTCAGCCGTCCCGTGTGAGCTCTGCTGTACACACACTCACATACACACACTGGTGTTTCTGCCCGAGAATAAAATGGACGGAGCCGCCGCCGCCGCCGCCTAATGCCGACAGAACCGCGTGCAGCCGACACGTGTGTTGTACTTCCGTTCTGTTAACATGTCCATGGCTTGTGTCCAGCGGTAACCCGCAGCTCGCAGTCTGTTACCCAGACAGCGGTATTGTACTGTACTCGGCTGTTCGCTCGCCGCGCCTTGTATGAAATTGTCCGGTCTGTATGTTGACTCGGAGTATCTCATTGTATATGTAGCCTCCCTCGCCGCCTATGCAAGATCCCTGTAATGTGTGTTTCCTTCTTTGCCGACGGACTGCAGTTCGGTTACTGGCAGAACAACGAAATGCTTCTCTTCACCGAAGCACCCAGACAAGTTCTGAGGTCCACCCAGCCTGTTATTTCTTGTATTCCCGGGGATTTTTGCCTGTGGTAAAGCGGGTGGAGCGTGAAGCTGGCCACTTACCTCCATCTATTGCCTAGGTTAAAGATGTACTTATCCCCTACTCCACCATTTGGCTGCACAGGGCAGCTCTCTGTCAGTAGGAGCACAGTTCTACTAAGCACTTTCTTCTATTCATAGTTCCTGACTAACTTTTATTTTCTCATACCCCACCCTTCTTCTTGAGTAGTACACTAAATGTTAATTAGCGGTTAGTGCAAATTACTAAAGCCCATTGCTAAGTAACCATCTTCCCTCTGCTGCATGGCTGACCGCTCTTGCTCCAGAACGCGCTGCGAGCGATCTGTCAAATCACTTGCCTCACTGTCAACTTTGTGCCAGTGCCAGCCATCCTGTGTGGTCAGGAAGCCCACAGCCGTTGAACACTTCGTGGACAGTCACAACGGCGGTTGTAGACAGCTGAGTCCTACCATCACTTGAGATTCCTGAGCACATTGCTGACGTTTTGGAATCCGACCTGAGGGGGGTCACTGCTGTATTACTGTCTGTCAGCAGTTGTCAGTTAAAAAAAAAAAGTACTAAGAATGAGAAGATGTTGTGGATTGGACAGAAAGCTGAAGATTGCTGTGGGCTGAGGGGTGATGCCGTTGTAGAGCGCTAGATGTCTCTGGGCTTATCGGATAAACGTGTATATGAAGAGAGTATCAGATAGGCTGAACGTTTTGTAATTTCCTACTCTGAATATGGAGGCAGACTGCATGGTGTCACCTCACCTGAATCTAAGTCACCCGGAGAACCACACGCACACACCCACCGTCGAATCAGCCTGAACAATGTATTCGCCGACGTTCCGTAGTGTCCAAACAGTAGCCTAGCTCACACTGAGGCGGACATCAGGACCGCTGCTTCCACCCGGCGGTCAGGTTTAGCGGAACGGTATACAGTGCCTTCCAGTCACCATTCCCCTAGACTTTATCTCCGGATCAGAATTCGTCGCTGTCTCCACCGGTCCTGTTGAGTTCACATTCATTAGTTTCATCGTACATAACCAATGGGTTTGATTCATGGTCCCCAAAGTGTACGGGTAAAATCAGGATCAGCTACAGACGTATTTTCTGTGACCTTCAGAAGGAACGACACGACTGCTGTGGCTGTTGATGGACAGCAGTGGGACGGATCCTGGGGCACGAAGGCTAGTGCCGTGCCGTGACGAATTGCGGGCTTGTGTCCGCAGTGGCACTGGCCGAGTACACCGCTGTGTCACTGTCAGCTTGGTACTGGCAAGTCTTATGACAGTATCGAGCCAACCCGGACAAACATACCCGCCCGTCACTTGACGTGAAGCTCTGACAGGCATACATACAGGAGAACACACAGGCATACATACAGGAGTACACATCCCACGGAAAAGAAAGTGTAATTTTCTTTCAAACTCTAGTGACATGGATATTTGTTTTATTGTACTAAAACAGCCCCCTGTAAAAGCATCATTTTGAAGTTTTACTTCGCTGTTCTTAGATGCACTTCTAAGGTTTTCCGCATTATAGCAGCAGTGCTACAACCGAACGTGGTGGACTGAAACTGTAGGAGGAAATTCACGGTGACTTGTCTAAAGAGGAATATATATATATATATATATATATATATATATATATATATATATGTGTGTGTGTGTGTGTGTGTGTGTTTTGTTTGAAGTAATCAGTCTTGCTGCATTTATAAGACAAGAGCAGACGGCAGCTGCTGATTCACAGACGTGGAGGCAGTATGGGCGGGCGGAGTGGCACGACGTGCAGCACGCAGCGAGAAGGTTGTTTGGAATGTTGTGTCTGGCACCCAGTTTATTCACTTACCCGCCGGCAAAGTAATTTTCTCGGGAAATTGTTAAAAACAAACTCGGTAACACGTAATGCCGTTAAGTTAAAATGTTTTGCAACAATAGAGAGATCTGTGTTAAGCAGTTGAACTGGCTAGATCAACAGTATGCAGTAGATGTAACGTAATGTAATGTAATATAATGCATTCTGCTGCTGTCGCTACTGACAATTGCTGATGTGCGTAACGCCGGAAAAAACGCCGTGCTTGTACACAGAGCTTGTTGTACGGCACCTTCTAGAGCGCAAATTATACGTCGAATGACAGGATGTTTAGTGAATTATAATTTTTTTGGGAGGGGGGGCGTGGAAGGACCCCGTATCGTAATTGGAGGTGCCAGCCCACCTGTGGCGCAGTTGGTAGAGGCACTGCGCTACAAGCCCTAGGTGGCGGTTTCGATTCCCGACGTAATCCTTCAGGCCACACTATGGCCCTGGGGTCGACTCAGCGTCTAACAGAAATGAGTAAAGTCCAGTTGAAATGTGATTGCACACGGTGACGCACGGCAGGGTAAGTGAAGGGGAAACTGGCGGATGGAGTGGGTAGCCAGTACTCTTCACACTACCTCGGGACATGGTGTATCAAGCATTACTACCGCAGATGCGCACACCTCGGCTGCCAGCAGTCGACTGAACTGACGACCCCGCCGATTTATATGGACTCGTCCGTTTCGCCGAAAGACGAAATCTGGTTTCTGCGCGTGTGCCATCACATTTCAAACGCCGTCTACCAGGAATATTTCCTGCGGGGGTAAAGGCGGCCGGTGCGTAGGGCCGACAACCTGACCATCTTGTGCCAATTGCCTCGAAGCCTGGGAGCCACATCCTCCTGGAACTCTCAGGGCCTGTGCAGCCCTGTCCAGGGACTGCTTATCCCAGCAATTGCTTGAAAAAATGACGAAAAGCCTCAGGGTGCGGTTGCCGCCCGCTGGACCGTCCTGTGTGCCTGCCTGCATGTGTCTAGACACGACAGCACGACCAACCCTCACTGCGGTTGGTAACACGGGCAAGACACTGCTGGCCGCATACACGCACGAGGCCGGTCGGGACCCGCTGGGGTCACCGCGCAATGAAAACTTCTGTTCGCGGTAGGCGGAACAATTACGTGTGCGCATGCGTGCCACTTGTGGTGACTTCGTAGTTACATTTCCTTACTGCTGAGTCCGAACACTATGTTGTAAACAAACTGTTTTATTTTTCTGTACAGCTTTTTTGGCACATATTTCCTTACGATATTTAGCGATCAGCGCTCGAGAGAGAGAGAGAGGGGGCTGAGAGAGAGAGAGAGAGGAGTGTTCTGTTTAGTGACGCTAACATCAGATAGCGCGATGGCAGACGAATGAAAAACGAGCTTGGCGCATAGAGAGGAGTGGCTCAGACAGGGAAAACTCGGACTGAAACCTGTCTCGGCGCCACTTAGTTCACCACAAATCCCACTTAGAGTGGTCTGGGACCGAACCCGGGCCTCTGCGACCAACGACTAACCTAACGGTCACCCTGCGCTCTAGATGCACGCACAGACGCGTGTGGGTTCTCGCATAAATCGTCAGTTATTGTCTGAGTTCAAAATTCAAGCGATTCATCAGATTGCCGTAGAACGCCGCACTGCACTGTCGCATGGAAATCGGCTGGGACAAGTAGGCGGACAATCGTTGCGAATCTAACAGGCGCATTTTTGAAACTTTCGCTGTGATCGCGAGCAAAATGAGGTCATTTATGGTGTTGAAAGTGCAGCAGCAGCAGTAATTCCGCCACTGTGCCGCCCCACTCCCTGTGGTCGCATCCCATCACATACACCGTCTGTCTCGCTCTCTCACTGGCTCGCGTGCGCCGGACCCAGCACTGTGCCGTACTGTAGCTTATGTGCTAGTTGTGTGGCAGGCATCGCGGGCGACGGTCGTGTGTGTGCAGTGCGCGGGCGATTTGAAGCCTGGTGAGGTGATGTGTGTGCGGTCATCTATCCGCTTGTCATGATGGTATGTCGCACATCTATATGTAGTATTAGGCAGTGGGTGTGGCCGCACTTACAGAGCCACGCACTAAACCAACGTGCACTTTCACTTACATGCATAGAAACTGCTGTTGTGTGTCATTAGAGTTCGCGTTTTGTCCGCACGGTGTGTCGTGACGGCAGGCAGCAAGTCACTTGTTGATTGGTTCTTGCAGTAGAGATGCGCCGTGTTCTCTGGATCATGGAAAGTTGTTCTGACAGTCGGTAAGAGACAGTGTGAGGCAGGGGCGTAATATTGGAAGTTCTGACGGCCCTGAGTGCTCGGACGACCTAACACGTGGATACAGACGTTTCGGAATGCCGTCATGTCTGGAGTCGTAAGTAAGGGGGATAGCGATGGGGTCAGGTGACAGTAGTGACGATGAACGTTGGGTATGACACCTGTCGGCCGGCAAATAAATAGCCGGCGTTATCATGGAGCTTGCTGCCTCCGTCTTTGGGAGTCTGAGTAGTCCAAGAAGGGTCTACCCTGAAGATGGAAGTCGCAAGCACCACTGAAACGTCGGTAAGGGAAGAGAAGTTAAATCGGTACGTCATTGAATGATACCGAAACGTCCAGTGATTCATTTCCGAAGCATGCTGTAGCAGACGAAGACCATATACAAAGTGACGTGTGTGTGTGTGCGCACGGTGTTGGCAGTGCTGGTACAGTTATCGCACTGCTGCCTTGCTGCGTCATTATGCTTGAGCAACATTTCAGTACATGCAACCTGATATTGATCATATGTCGGCAGGATTTATCGAAGAAGAGGAGAACGTTATGTGCATGTCGTTCGGACATCGTGTTTGGCGTCGGGAACAGTCTGTTACTGTACCCGTGTGTGATGAGCAGGGTGACTAAGATGATTGTAGTAATGGACGAGACACTTTGTTGTCATCAGCTGCTTACAAAATTCAAAATTCTCTGCTCAATGTTAGACCCGTGTGTAGGCTCACCAGCGTGCATTTGGACAGCTGTAGGCCCGCTGCAGTACGCAAGCGCGGTGTTTCGGTTATGAGGAAGGTTTCCCTGATAACAGCTGTTATTGGTTGACGTGTCGAGCCCCATCTGGGGCTTAGTAAAAGCAATACTTCGTCCTAGAACAGGTCACGAAGGCCCAGTATGGGAGGATAGGAATATAGCTATTCTCTTTCTTTATCCTCGGCGCTAGGTGAGGGGTGCGTGGTGAACACCACGCCCCGGTCGCTTTACCACCGTCAGAGATACGTGCTGGAGACTGAATGGGCCCTAGGGTCGGTCTGAACGGCTGCAGAAAATCTGGCCCGTACCGGTATTCGATCCCCGGACCGTCCAACCCGTAGCGGATCGCTGTACCGGGTAATCTGGGGCTTTCCTGTTCGGAACACCGCTCTCCGTGTTGCGGCGCTCTCTGGCAGCAGTGCGATTCCTGGCGCCGTCTCTTTCGGTCGTACCAATCTGCATTGATACAAGTTTGTTACAGTTTGTTACACTGTACACCGTGTGCGTGTGTCTTATACGAGTTTGTAACAGTTACGTTTATTTTTTACACGTCTTCTTATTCCCAGACATAAAAATGTTTTATGTTATAAGTTTGACGACATGTCTCTATGATTTCCAAGTCTTCGTACAGGAACTCCTTTGTTCCTAGTTCAATGCTCCTAGGTCAGTGTTCCTAGTTCAGTGTTCCAAGTTCAGTGTTCATAGTTCGGTGTTCCTAGTCCAATGCTCCAAGCTCTTCCTAGTTCAGTGCTCCTAGTTCAATTTTCCTAGTTCAGTGTTCCAAGTTCAGCGTTCCTACTTCAGTGTTCCTAGTTCGGTGTTCATAGTTCAATGCTCCTAGTTCAGTGTTCCCAGTTCAGTGTTCCTAATCGTCGCTCCTGCATAAGGACTTGAACACGATCCGTAAACAGATCGAAACATGCCCGATACATGTGTCAAACTCAGAAAAGTTTATGAATCAAAAGTTTGTGAAAATGTAGTGTGTGTTTTAGACACTACGAAGCCAATTGAGCTAATTCAGGTGTGTTGTCCACACATACAGCTGTGAACAGTACACAGCATTGTCAGGGTATCCGTCCCTCGGTCAAGACGCGGTTCAGTAGGCTATGCTGTTGCTGTACCGACAGCTGTGTGTCTGTCCGCCACAAGATATAAGCCTCTTGCATTTTCTCTGTTGGCTTTCGCTTGCTCCATTGATATTCTGGTGTTACGTAAATACCTAATCCGAACTTGGGCATTCTCGCTGTTTTATGGCTTCTTTGCTGCCCGCATAACTTTTTAATAATTAATACACGTACGGAATTTTGACAGGCGCGCGTAATTGTAGACTTCCATCCCAGAAGTTGGCGCTGCACATCTCGATTCTCCGCGCGGCAAGTTTGAAATTTTGAATTCGGTTCTGGTATTGGCTCTAAGCCGGCGCGCACTCTACGAAGGTTTTGGAATTACGGACAAATGTGAGTCGATATGTGACGACTTGTCCCATCTGTCGGCGCACACCAGAATGAAAATCACTTCGCTTGTCCACGTCACGTAGGCATATTTCAGCTTGGGAATGTACCCGGCGAGCACAATTGTTTTTGGCAACTCGAAATGCCCGCACGGCTCCAGTGTGGTGCACAAGGAGACGCCTACTGCTAGCGGTGCCTGTTTGGAGATGGGTAACCGTTGTAGAGACGATAACACACATTGCCGATGAGCTCCGTGGTGGTCACCCGCGAACTGCCTGTAACGAAAGAAACGATAAAAAAAAATCTTGAAGTCATCCAGCGACAGGAAGAGGGCAGCGTTCGGTTAAGGTGACGGTGCAGTGTTAGGGATTCCGCGAAGTTTGTGCCCACTGGGGACCTCCCACGAAGAGATGTGTACTCACAATTGCGGTGGCCCGATGTGCTGTCGAAGGCGGCGACTTTCTTTGCAGCAGTATAGCGGGTGACGACATCTGTTTTTATTATATTCTTCCCGCAACGAAACAACAGCTTGGAATAGCATCAGTCACACTGGTCTCAAGAAAGAGAAACCATGGTATCTGTCGAGTGTTTGCTACAAGGAGACACCATCAGCGCTGCTGCACCTGTGAGACGTTGCAGGTGCCCCGTTATGCACCATGTGTCACACCTCCACGGACGAGAGTCACGCCACAGGACAGTGTAAGATCCCACACTGCTCGTTTGTACGTGCAGAGGATTCAGAAGAATATCTCTAAACCTCCGTCCACATCGAGTCCGGTTCTAGCCCCATCGGACTACCATCTGTTAGATTTCGTACAGGATCAGAGGCAAGGCCAGCACTGTCTGTCGTTCTGCCGCAGGGAGATCTTCAGGCGTCCGGAACGGTGGCAAAAGTGAAGCGATTTCAACGGGGAGAATACAGTGCACCTATCTGACAGACATACCCGTGCTTGAATGTGAAATTAACTTGCTCTTGACGTTTGAACGGCCGGCGTAAACCCAGTAATTGGTGAAGAAGCGGATTCGGAACTGATTGGTTTGCGGTTACATAATTTACCTCGTTACCCGCGGCGGCGCTTGTAACACGTCGTAATCGGGATTTTTCTATCATTTTCACGGACGCCTGCCGGACGACAAGGGCGCAGTTGTCATTGCTACGTGAAGTGGGTTCAGTGCCAGATTTATCAGCTTATCACCCCCATACTTAAAAGCTTGGCCTAGAATCGAATGGCGCTCCATGGCCAGCCACACCGGATAGGGAAATAAACAGTCTGATAAATTTCCTGTCTGAAACAGGGCGATGCTTCAGTCCCATTGATTTTCAGAATTGTTTTTACGTGAGAACTGCGCTGTTGTGGACCGACACACAGCGAGTGGTGGTAAGTGCAAGAAGACTGGCGGGGGTGAGATTGAATGCGACAAATCAAGTTACAGTCTGTGGTGGTGTCCGTGTCGTATACATTTTTGGCAACGGTTCATCGTAACTGTTTCTGCTAATATTTATTTGCGCCTTTCTCACTGTCAGTGTATGCAACACGCCCTTTCCGTTTTTAACTCTTTGGTCGTAATTCACTTGCAGAAGGAAACATGTTTCCGAAACGCCGTGTGGTGTTGAGTTTGTTGTGACAATGGGAGAAGAGCTGCTAAATATTAGTGTTTATATTAGCGATAATGAGCGGAGGAGGATTGAGCGATCTGGCACTTAGCGTTTGAACTCGCTGCGAATTGCGTGCGTGTCACAGTGTCGGATGTCGGAATCATTAGCGCACTTTGCACCCTAAATGCGAGACACCCTCCTTAGTGTGTGTGTGTGTGTGTGTCCTGTTGAAGTGTGTGACCGATTTACACGAAGCTAGGTGTGAGCATTGTGACATAGCAAGCCCCCCCTCCCCCTGCGCCCTCAGTCGCTTACACCATGGCCGAGGGGGCGCTTATGCGATTCGATTAGCGCAGGAATGGCTGTATAGAACGAGCGACGTCTCCCCCCTCAGATCTTTGGTTGGTTCGTTGGTTGGTTGGTTGGTACGTAGGTAGTTAGGTAATGATGACCTGGGGAAAATATGGAATTTTTTTCGATTGTGCTTGTTGGTGTAGGATGGGGGCCGTACGAAAATTTTCTCCAGCTTTCTGTCTAATGGCGGTGCTATCATAACGGTGGGTTTGAGGCTGTGAAATTTGGTGCGGAGACACAGACTTCACTACAGCTGCGCAATGCTGTGTTTAGTGAAGAGCGTACAGAACGCGCGACTGTGCAAAACTGTTGTGCGCTGATGGTCATATGTACTGAGTGTGTCCAGAGTGGCTGGGTCAGCAATAGGTTGATTGGCGGACAGGAACAGCAGCAACAACAAGCTGGCTGGCTGGCTAGATGGATGGACGGACGGACGGACGGACACAGATAGGTAAAAAGATAGATAACAGGTAAAGTAGGCAGGTAGATGTGTAGGTAAATGGATAAGTATGTAGTAGCTGTGTTGTATCAGTGCACACTGTTCGCATTTACTGTTGTGTGCTGGCATAACGCAGGCCACTGCGTCGTCAGTTTACATGTAATGAAATGTGAGAATAGGTGGAAGTGCAGCTCAACACGTTAATTTCAGTGCGAGCAGCTTCAGGCCTCGCCAGCTTTATCCTTGTTCAAACAGTTTCAGGTACCCCTTAGAAGCCAGGGTGGCTGCCACTGGTGGCGAATCGAACCCCGGCCGTCTGTTCCACAAGTGTTACGGAGCGAAGGTGTGAAGGGGGGGGGGGATGATGTAGCTTCACGTGTTGGGAACAGTCGCCGTTTCTGATTGGCAGATCAGATCTAGCGAAGGGTACCCTCCAAGAAATTAAGTCAATCATCCATCTTGTCTTAACAGCAGCAGCAGCAGTAGTAGTAGTAATAATAATAATCCTGTAAATGTAATCACTCAGCGTTAATTTTCCACAAAGATTCGGATTCTTTACGCTATATGTTTTCATCATTTACAGTGAAATTCCGCTCTCCTGTTGTCCTCTCTGCACCCTTTACCTCAGGTAAAGGGTGCAGGGTCATCTGCCTTTCACTATCGTAAGTTTTTGTGCTACACTTCTGGACAGTAGCATCTCTAATGAGTCCCGAATCACAATTTTATCAGCCTTGCAAACGTACAGTCTTCAGGGGAGTGCTACTGAAGAATAATATAAATTAGTAAAAGAGGAAGGTAAATACAAATAAATACATTCTTAACAATACAAAAACAATGCCTTGAGGTTTGCAGCGAGTGATTGTTGAGGAACCTGGTCTTCTGGTTGTTTGGCGGTGCGGCCGGGCAGCGACTGACTCTCCCAGTATGAAAATCCTCTGCATCTAACCAAACTCTTCAGCGCTGCGGGTAGTGCGGCTAGCTTCCGGGTAACCTCTGACGTATGTCTCGCTGTAGTCTTGTCTGTCTCACGTCTTAACCGAGCTACCAGCGTCTGGCTGTGCTATCGGCAGCGTGCCTTCGGGGTGGTTTAAATGGACGTGGGTGAGAAGCAACCTTGCCGCCCCACCCCCACTCTGTCTCGTACACACACACACACACACACACACACACACATTAAACGGCCTGTATATAAAACAATGCAATATTTTTTTGGGAAAAAATATATTTACAAGTTTCGTCTCTTTTTGGTGGAGAAAGGGAATCATTTCTTCCATTTCATTGGTATGGCGGCGCAGTAGTGGCCATACTGGGGATATCGTTTTCCGAAATGGAGGCCAGTGGTGAGGATGACGCGTAGGTTTCTTGGTATCCGGAGGAGGGGTGGCGAGGAAATATCCCGGTGCCTGGGCACAGATTTTCGTATGAAGTGGGTGCAAGATATGAAGTGCCTGAGCAACAGGAAGATGCGGTTTTGGTCACTAATTCGATTGTGTGTGAAGAGAGCAGCGCTTATGGATGGTCACAAGGTGTAATATCTGCGTTATTTTGACCGTGTGACATGCTTATAATTGTCGGTTTCGGGAGCACCGTTTTGTGGTTAACAATGGTCATGAGAGGGTGTGCCGGTCCGCGTTATCAAGTTAGTACAATGTTGTAGTGCAGGTATTTAGAGCAGGGAGGGTGTGGGTGGTTATGTATTGCTGGGCAAATGAGTGTGTGCCGGGGTAGCGCAGTCGGTGTAACGACTGGCTACGGGCTGGACGGTCCGGGGATCAAATCCTGGTGGGGGCGAGATTTTCCGCACCCGTCCAGACCGGCCCTGGGGCCCACCCAGCCTCCTATACAGTAGGTACCGGGTCTTTCCCGGGGGTAAAGAGCGGCCGGGGTGTGGCGTTGACCACCCACCCACCCACATCTAGCGCCGAGGTCAAAAAGAGAGTAGAGCCATACCTCTCCTTCCCATCTGGGCCTTTGTGGGCTGTTGTAGGGTGAACTTTTTGGGACCAATGATTGGAATGCGGAGGGGGTAGCAGAGATGGAGTATTAGATGATAGGGGTACAAAATAAAGATGAAATGTGCGTGAAGGTAGAAAGTTCGCTTGTGCTAAGGAGGCTGCCGGATGTCGGGGGATTCTGTTGGTGTGTGTGATCCTATCTTTGTGTTAGCTAAGCCAAAGTGCTAACTGGGGAGTGGAGACTTGCGCTTCGCGCAAGTCGACGTCCCCCTGTTAGCCATTCTTGCGTTTGACCGCATCGCTGGTCTCTAAAACAGACACCGAAACTCTTAACATGGCGATATGCTTAAGCTGACGATGCTAAAATCAGGCTGAGGGCCTTGACTGATCGTGTCAAAGACTAGGGCCTAAGTTGTCCTGGACTGATTATGGGAGTGATAAACTTTGATTGGTTGGCTGTCTGTGTTCTTGAGCCCAGCCTGGCTCTGTCGCAAACTAGAGGTATGCGACGTTTGTCAGGCGCTTAGGTGAAGCCGCCGCGCCTGGGGCAGGGGAGTGCGGACCGTGCCCCGAATTTGCGTGTTATACCCTGGCATTTGCCTCACAACTGAGGAAAATTCACGGGAAAACCTCAGTCAGGGTAACCGAAGGGCGCTCGGCTGATCTTTGTGTTGGCACGGAGAGTTCAGTTTTATACTCGTACGTTAAAGTGCAATCTTAGTAATTAACCAACTTCTTCTTCTTCTCCTCCTCCTCCTCCTCACGGTTGAAAGTTATGGCCTTCTCAACGACGTATTTCCATTTCCCTCGATCCTGGACGCAGTTTATCCAATTTTTAACCTTCATTTGACAAATGTCCTGTTTGACGTTATTCACCCATCGGTACTTGGGTCTTCCTTGTGATCTTTTAGTTAAAGGATTCCATTTAAATATCTTCTTCACTGTTCTGGTATCTGGCATTCTCTGTACGTGACAAAACCAGCTTAGTCTTTGAGCTTTAATATAATTATCTATATTTTTATGTTTTGTCAGTTTAATTAACCAACTTGATGCACAAAATATTGTTTTATAAGAAGTTTATTATATGCCTCAACATGTTTGGAGCACTATTTGCTCATCATCAGGAGGTCAAAATTGTATTATACAGCATCTGGTATCATCACACCTGTAGATGGCCGTCCGGTGCAAAGGTTGGGAGAGTCCTCTCCCAATCTGTGCACCGGATTATACTGAGATGCACGGTCAGCAAAACAAAAAAGAAACTTAAAGTGTGTGTTTAATCTGTGAAGGGAGAACGGAATGACAGACGATGTGACACGCGGAATGACTGCGCAATGTGAGCATGCGCACTGCGGCTGCATGGCCTTGTAACATATTGCGTATCAAATCTTGTGTAGCTGCTGCATTATATCTCTCGAAAGTACGCTGAACTCCGCCCTTCTCCTGTGTTGTGAGCCTTTCATCAATCTTCGTACAACTGGGCACTTCAGTCGTTAAGCGGTGGATGCCCGGAGGTTGTGTCGCTCGTATGAGACGTTGGTTGGATGGCAGCAGTGGGGTTCTGATTCATGGCGTTTGCCTCGTTTCTGGTCACCGCAACAGTAAGGAAGGTGCAACTGCAGGTTGGCATTATAGAATTCACGCAAAACTTGGGCCTGGATGCAGCAGGCTTGTCGACGGGATTTGTGTATTGTGTGAGGTTTCAACCGTCGTCCGCCGAGCCTTGTTGATGCATCCCTACCGCCGTACTGAGCCTTAAATTCCTTCAAATGACCTGAAAGGAACTTAATACCCTCTTCAGAAAATATTACTTTTCCTCCGAAGGCCAGTTTGTTGGTGCTGTTTGGGTAGAGATGGGCCAAACGTTTGCTCGGATAGTCCGATGGTGAGTGTGTCAGCGTTAATGTGGGTAAAAGCCAGTTCAAATGTGATGGCACACGCGCAGAAACCAGATTTCGTCTTTCGGCGAAACGGACGGGTCCATTTTAATCGGCGGTGGGCGTCAGTTCAGTTGGCTACTGGCAGCGGAGTTGTGCGCATCAGCGGTAGTAATGCTGGATACACTATGTTCCGAGGTAGTGAGAATGGTACTGGCTGCCCACTCCATTCGCCAGTTTCCTCTTCACTTCTTCCGTGCGTCACCATGTGCCATCACATTTCAACTGGGGTCTGAACACTTGCATCGTTACCGCGTACCGTAACGCCGTAACTTTGCAAGTGACTCACACGATACGGAGTTACGAGCTGAACTTTCATCCCGCGCCTCACGCTGTAACTATCCTACGAGCGTTACACCGTGGGGTTCCCAGTTTGTTACGAGAGCCCGAGCGATTTCTTTGCAGTTAGCAGCGGCTTCGTGCCGGGTAGCAAAGTCGGTATGGCGACTGACTACGGGCTGGACGGTCCGGGATCGAATTCCGGTGTGGACGAGATTTTCCGTCCGTCCAGACCGGCCTTGGGGCCCACCCAGCTTGCTGTACAATGGATACCGGGTCTTTCCCGAGGGTAACGTGCGGCCGGGGCGTGCTGCTGACCGCTCACCCCCTTCTAGTGCCGCGGTCATGGAAGAGTAGAGCTATACCTCTACCCACCCTCTGGGCCA
>Ga0123353_10007451_pt1 | contig 14783 bp, 9 predicted proteins | sample TergutLab28metaG_3_FD_92763 | JGI IMG/M metagenome (GOLD analysis project Ga0123353, IMG submission 92763) | Labiotermes labralis P3 segment gut microbial communities from Petit-Saut dam, French Guiana - Lab288 P3 | ecosystem: Host-associated > Arthropoda: Insects > Digestive system > Gut ... | reverse complement strand
GGGAGTAGAGGTATAGCTGTACTGTACAGGCACTGAGGCTCTGTACAGGCCATACGGCCAATAGGGGGAGTAGAGGTATAGCTCTACTGCACAGGCACTGAGGCTCTGTACAGGCCGTACGGCCAATAGGGGGAGTAGAGGTATAGCTCTACTGTACAGGCACTGAGGCTCTGTACAGGCCGTATGATCCATAGGAGGAGCAGAGGTATAGCTCTACTCTTTCTTGACCACAGCACTAGAAGGGGGGTAAGGGGTCAGTGTCACGCCCCGACCACTCTTCACTCCCGGGAAATACCCGGTACCCATTGTACAGGGGGCTGGGTGGGCCCCAGGGCCGGACTGGACAGGTGCAGAAAATCTCGCCCCCACCGGGATTCGATCCCCGGACCGAAAGGACATGGTAATATATGTAAATTTGAAACATATTCTCACAGTGTTACCACAACAAGATGTTACACGACACCATGACCCACATCAGTCATCATCATCACCATCATACATTTTAAACTGAAAACAGTAAAAGGAGGTGGAGGCAGGTTCCATTCACAAGTACGTATGATAACCACATTGTCATCTGTGCCCTGTCTGGCTCTACCATATTTTTCCACATTATCTCATAAATGGCATGATTTCGAGGGAAAAAAGTTCAACATAAGATGCCTGTTTCGATTTTTTCTACAATGTCTGTCTAAAAAATTTCTCATTCTATGAATTCAGTGAAATATTACCAGAAATGTACAGTACATCGGTCTTCATGTAAAGTACCGGTTATTCTTGTCAGATTTTAATGAAATTTGAATTTTCCCAACGGATTTTTAAAAAATATTCAAATCATATTTCATGAATATCTGTCCATTGGGATCTGAGTTGTTCCATGCAGGCAGACACACACACAGATGGACGGACAGACAAACAGGTGGACATAACAAAGCTCGTAGTCATTTTTCGCAAAATTGCAAATGTGCGTAAAAATGGAAAGGACGTGTCATATTGTTTGAGATAAAAATCATGTTTCACCAAAAAGTTCCACTCTAAGAATGAGGGGTATATCAACTGAAAAAGTGTCAGAAATATGCATTCAGACTGATTGAATTATGAGTGTAACACAGTATTCATTGTTGTGCTCACAGATTAATGTCAGTAGCCCACAACACAAGCTGCTGTACATGGTAATACATGTTCTTGATTTCACTTAATTTTCTTGATTTCTTCAGGTGATTGAAGAAGAAAAGATTCAGGAAAATGCCCAAGTTGTTGGAACTTACCTTCTGACAAAGCTGTCTGGATTGAGAGATCGTTTTGAATGTATAGGAGATGTTAGAGGCAAAGGACTGATGGTTGGGGTCGAAATGGTCACTGATAAAGGGACAAAAACTCCTCTTCCAAACAACCAGTTTTTGGATATCTGGGATGCCTGTAAAAGTATGGGTGTTATCTTTGGTCGGGGAGGAATGTATAAAAATGTAAGTAGTACTGGTTATAATTACAAGTTCAGACATTTCGGAATGACATCAACAAATTCAAGTTGCATGCACAGAGAAATTCAGAGGATATTAAATCTTCAGAACGCTTGCTGTCATACAATTGAAAATCTTTTGTATTTCTGTCTGTCAGCAGAACACATGAAGATGACAATACACAGAAAAATTTTGCCTTTTGTTTCATATGGGTGTGAAACTTGGTCTGTCACATTAAGGGAAGAATGCAGGCTAAATGTGTTGAAGAACAGTGCTGAGGAAAATATTTGGGCCTAAGAGGGGGTAGTGAGGGGAGGATATAGAAAATTTCATAACAAGGAGCTTCATGATTTGCATATGTCAACAAAAATCATTATTCGGGCGATCCAATTTAGGAAGAAGAGATGGCCAGGTAATGTGGTTTATGCCAAGAAGTGCATGCAAGTTATTGATGGGGAAACCTGAAGGAAAGATACCACTTGCACAAACTAGGCCTAGATAGGGGGAAAATATTAGCATGAGTCTCAAATAAATAGGAAAGGCAATAGTGTACAAGACTGTTTGAAACTGATAATGAGTCTTCGCATACCTCAAAATGTGAGGGGAGTTTCCATGCAAGTTACAAAAACAGCTTCTCAAGAAGGATCCTGCTCCATGAAGTTATGTAGTTTGTACAAATTCTGATTCACTGATCTTACCATGAGCCGTTTGGTACTGGTTTTTATCCTCACAACCTGTTCAGCGCATGCGTTCTGAATTAGTATGCTCATGTGTTTATCTTATTATCAGAAGTGGTGTTTTCCGAAGAATGTTTCTTCTAATATTTCATATGCGGTTGTTGTTTGCAACATACTTCTTTAGCCTCCTTAACTTCATTTTCCCAAGAGCACTTAATAAAACAAATAATGATATTATGTCACACAGTTTTCATCCCTATAAAAATAATTTACTCTTTTTGTTGTCATTTAACATAATAGGAATTCACCTAAATATTTTTAGGATTCTCCAATGGCACGCGCGAGATAATAACTACACACAGCAGAAATCCTGTGAGAAACAATGAAATTATGGGAGAATGGGTCAAAGTACAGACCATAGGGTACAATAATGTATTGCATATTGGTGAATGTACAAGTCTGGAAAATAAAATTTGGAAATAAAAATCAGTAGGGATTGTAACAGATGAAAACAATTTTGAATATTCACAAATGTTAGTAAACAAACCAGGCATTACAGGCAAACCATGAGAATGCAAGAGTGTGCATGGCACTGTGAGAGGAATGTCAAGTTATAGTGCATCTTCTAACCTGCACAACAACTTGGAAGGAGCAATTCTGCTCCACATTAATGGGGGGGGGGTTTGTAATATATTGTCACTCGCTTTCAAGATATTACACACACACATACTGTATTGGAGAAAGAAACTACATTGTAGGAAGTAGTAACATTCGTCAGTAATCATACAAACACGTAATCAGCAGTTGCTCTCTGCAGTGTGGTACCCACTGACCTTCAAGCAATCTATAGTAGAAGGTAGTAGCGGTGAGGGAGGCACTAGTTCGGACCTTAGAAGTTTCGTGGCTTTCTTCAGCTTCTCCAGAAGAATGGAACAGGAAGCTATGTCTGCTTGTCAATGAACTGTGACCGCCTCCTACCAAATCCTTATCTAGTCACTGTCCATGTTCAGTTTCCCTTTACGCCGTAAGCTGCATAACCGCTGCAGTTGAACTATCGTCGTTACATAACTCGTGAATCAGTCACTAGATAGCATAGTCAACGTGCCCACAAATTCACATTCCACGCTGTCGGACTTCCCTTTACATTAAGAACTACTTGCCAGTTTAGAATACTACCTATCAACATATGGCATCACTTAGGTATTTCAGTTAGTATTGTTAGGGAAGTGACCGTCAGGCAGCAGGATTTGTTGCACGGTTCTGCACATTACCTTTATGTAAGTGATCAGACTTTCTAATTACCAACTGCAGAGATGGCGAGAAGAGTGCAATTTGTATTCAAATATATCAACTACGTAAGTCATCCTGAGATGAAAACTGTAGCAACTGTGAAAAGTTAGTTTTGTTTTTGTGGAATTGTTATTGTTTTGTTTCATAAATTAGTAATGTCAGCGTCCCAAGGTGGGTGGAGGGGAAGAAAAGAAATGCATACAGATTTGTGATGATGAAAGAGAGCATAAACAGAAAATTTGCAAGGCCCAGAAAAAACAGGAATTTTTAACATTGTGATGCATTGTAGGAAAATACATTGAAAGAGTAGGAGGCACTGATGTTGCTTGATTTTCTGGCAATCATAACAGCAAGAAATTTGCACTATTAATCAAATTTCCTCTGTTTGCCTCAATAATTTCAAATTAGTTGCGTACAGACATTCGATTTTCCATTAAAACATTAATCTTGCCGCCTCGGGCGGACGCACCGCCCGTCTCCTCTCCCTTAGCAATTCCTCTGCTCAGGGACCACCCTGCCTCCCATGTGGGGGGTGGCGGGGGAGGGGGCGCTCCTTCGCCGGAAACAAAGCAGCGAAGGTGTGACATCAATCACGCCCTCCAAAGCCAAAATTAAAACGAAAACAGCTTTACAGGTGACATCCCGGTGTGATGTACAAATTTAAAAAAGGAATGAAAATGGGGAGTGAATCACAGTTGCCCTTTTGTAGTGTCTTGTATTGTGCGACACGTTTCGACTTTAGATAAAAGCAGCCATCAGGCAGTATACGAATAAGTATAGAGAGAGCACTTCCGTAGAACAAGATATAATTTCAAGTGATAACAGATCTTAAAACTTGCGATATGTTTGTGTGTTGTAAAGGCTGAAAACTGAATAACCGAAACAGAATAATATGTAGTGGGACATATTAAAATCATTATGCAGTACTCAAAATAACTGAAAGGAAGATTCTTATATATTATATTGGCCTGCGAGTGTTGGAAATCTGTAACTGTGAAAAACTTTATTTCACGTAGTTGTGTATTGTTTTCCTTAATGAGAATGGAAAGTCATTAAGAAGCGAACTATTACTTCGTGGCTGTCTGGGAAGAAAGTACGATCTAGTGAAGTGTTGTTCCTGTGTGTTTAATTTTATCTCGTTTCTTGTCCAGTTGATTAGCAGACAACTGTAAAAACTTGTCGCTGGAAGGTAGGCTCCATGGGTTCTGCCCGGGACTGACAGTGACAATAATGCAGTGGGCATACTTAGTGCACTAGAAGACAAGGGCGAGTGTCTCTGTGTCTGAGACACGACGAAGTAGCATACTAAACTAAACGGAGCTCACTGGTTTTCGTATTTGTGATACTGCGGTATGTTACCATACCGCAGTAGTTGGGTCTGTGTATTGTAAATCTGCACTAGATAGCCGTGCATGTCTCCGCCACATCAGTAACTACCCCAATAGGCAAGTGTCAAAAGATGGGGTAAATCAGTCCCATTACAGGCCCAAAGTGCCCGGAGTGTTACATGAGGTTAAGGTTCTCACATTACATGACAGTGGCCCAGGATGGTGGCAAGGTTGTCAGCCTTACGCACCGGCTGCTTTTTACCCCCAGGAAATACTCCTGGTACTCATTTATGTTAGAGGGTGAGTCGACCCCAGGGCCATAGTGCGATCAGGATTATGTCAATGAAAAATTCCAATGACACCATCTGGAATCGAACCCGCGACCTCCCGATTTGTAGCACAGCACCTTCACCACTGTGCTACCGGGCTCCCCCAAGAGACGGGGTGCTGCAAGATTAATTTTTACTGCCGCTGTTACTTCCAATTTTAAATTTAACTGGTCTTATCTTACAGATATTCCGAATGAAACCACCGATGTGCATCACCAAAGAAGATGTTGATTTTGCCGTTAGTGTGTTTGAGACAGCAATTAGGAAGCAACAGATGACTTAAGTCTGTCTTCCCTACTTGACAAGGACTGAGAGAAGTGTCATACATCGCATTATCATGCCGATATATTTGTCCTCCTAATAACTTTTCAGACAAATGATGGTTTTCACACTTGGTTTGTATATACGGAAAAATCGCTTACGACAGCCCCGGTTTAGAAGTTTTCGCGCCATTCGCATAAGGTGTGGTGGTGGGGGAATTATGCGATTGAGCGGTGTGGCTTGTAGTCCGGAGCTTGTTGGGAGTTGATTTCATTTTGTAAGTGCTAAAAATGAACTGAATGCTTCAATGAATTGAGTTTTAAACTTGTATCAACCTCATTTTTTTTCGTTGATTGTATAAAACACCTATATGAACATGGCTGCATCAACAAGGGACACAAAAAGCAAGCCACTGGCAGTATCTGAAAAGCTGAACGTGGTTAAGTGTGTGATTTTCAAAAATGTCTTCAGTTTCACTTGGTAGTTTCTGATTTTGTGCCATCAATAAAAATAACATGTCTGTGAAGACTTCAGAAACTGGCATACAAATAATACTAGTACCATTGTTAATCTACCTCCTAAATTGCTAGTATGCTAATTGGTTTTCTGCAGCACACAAATTCGGTGAAGACAATTTTTTTAAATATAATGTAACACAAGAATAAGAATTCCACACAACATTTGTATTTCGCTTCCTGTTTGACTGCAATAATTGATGAAAGTGTGGGATTTTGGGTACAGGTAAGTAACTGAAGTTCTGTACCAATACATTACAGTCACAGCCTTGGCAACAATGTAAAAGTTTCATGTTACAATTAGTAACTTCAATAAATGCTAATCTTTGCCATGGGAATTTATGCATGTACCTGGACGACTACAATGTAGAATGTTAATTTCACCACGTAGATAGAGAAGTAATTTGCAACAGGCAGGAAATATGGAAATGTTTTATCATTTTATGTTACTCATACTGTGCATTCTGTTACATTTCATATTTTAAACCAACAAAATGGACTAGTTAAAATACAATAAAACAGATGATACATAACACACTTCATATTAGGTACCAACTGCTACATGTTTTGGCACCAAGTTGCCATCCTCAGAGATTATTAGCAACAAAGGATCGTTAGGTCCAACATGCACTTCAGGAGTCCCTGATGGCCCCTCTACTTAGTTTTCTAATATCCTCAGGGTCCAAAAAGATGGAACCCAGATGTGTATTTCTGAGTTAGGCTAAGGCCCCACACACACAAACACAAAATGTGAACTAAGGTTTCCTCCTCAGTACCACATTTCCTACAAGTGGGGTTATTGCTCAACCCCATTATATATGTCTTCTCAAGGTGTTATGTCCAGTAAGCAGGCCAATAACAACCCTAGATTGTGTCCTATTGAAGGACAATAATCAGGCCCTTGTAACCAGATCAGGGCCAGAGATCAATTCCTGAGCCTGTCTCTGTAACTACAGCACTGATCAGATTTTTTTTTTGCCACTTATGAAATTCAAATGTTTGAACAATGATTCAAAGAGGAGTCTGGCACTCTTCTGGTATGGATATTGGTGAGGTCACAAGTCTGTCAAGCCTGGTGATCAGGCAGGCATACAAACAACAACAGCACACCAGAGTAGTGACATCCGCTTGCATGCATATTGTAGAGTAGGGTGTGCAACACATTTCAGAAGTTTGCACCAGAATGCAGAAACTAGAAGTCTATTCTCCCACCACACTACACCATGACTGTCAGGTGGTTTACTCATCCCCATTTGGCTGTTTGATGTTACGTTAATAACAGAACTACATACGTTATAACAGGAGCTATATTTCTATGTATCCTGCTGTTGGCCATGTGGTAGAGACAAAACGGTACACTAGGGTTGCAGGCAGCTGCAGATTACAGTAGTCACCCCTGTTGATGCACATACTGAAATGATCTTCTGAGGCAAATGGCTGCTGTTAAATCTGGTAGCTGCAGCACAAATTCAAGTTCACATTGCTTTACTGATTTATTTACACCAAACTTGGCCCAACTATTATCTCAGGGGTTCACAAATATTCCAAAAAACGCAGGAGCCACCACCAAATTCTAGGTGCCAGAAGGTGAAGCAAGTTCCACACTGAGGGCTCACACCTCTGGGAATGACCTGTGAACCCCAAAGTGATCCAGTACTTCCTGCTCAGCATATGCAAACCGATACACATTTTTGTATGTACGGAACAAACTGCAATTAATCTGCTCCAAATATTAGGCACCACACTGTACACAGTTTAGTCACCCAGACACCCTGAATTCGTGCATCCGTCATATTTCAACGTCTTTACCACTTTCCTTATTTATGGCTAGCTGTAGCATGACGTTTGGTTACAGGTACATTAGGTGTGAGCCATAAATAAGTTCATGAACTCTGGCAATGTAAACTTTAGGCTTGCTGTATGGGTTCATACTGTCCCCTTCAAAGCAATCCCATTCCCGAGTTTATACACCAGGCCCAGCCCCTACTGCTGGAACTTCCACGTTATGATAATCTCCAGCATTGCCTGCGACTTGGCCTGCATCTCCACGATACTCTCGAATCTTTGCCCCTTTATCTGGACCTTCATAAACCCAGCTTCCATCACCTATTATGACCTTAGAAAGAAAGTTTCTGTCCTTGGTATTATCATGCATGTCCTTGCACACAGGAAGTTGATTTTGTTTCTGGTTGTCAATCTGCAGATGCTGCACTCTGCCTCTTCTGTTAAAATGTGTCAGCATATACTGTGTAGACATAATAGTGTTGCAAATGGCCTAAAGGCGAGTCCCTTATGTATTAGTTGTTAAAAACTTAGAATTTATTAATATTAAATATCTTACATAATATGTAACCTTAAAAAGGGCAATTCAAATCACAGGCATTCAAACCAATAATGAAGCTATACTTTTACTTATCAAAGAAAATGATACTGGCCCCTCTTTTTAATTTTAAATTATAAGATGTTAAAATTTAATGTCATATTATTGAAAATTATAGAGTTAAATAAGAGAGATGAAGCATTATAAATATCCAACTGTAGGTCCAAAATAATTCCAATGATTGTATTCAACTTTCAACTTTGATTTCTAAACAAAATAGGCACATTCCAGCATCACCACAGTAGTGATAAAAAATATTTAGCTTGGAATGGAAGAAATAATTCCTTATCATCATCATGTACTCAGAAGTGTTATGGCGTTGCCTACAATGAAGCGAATGTGTGTAGGTGCTGGAGGGAAACAAAAATGCATATAACAGTTTAACTGCTTACAAAACAGGACTGTGCATTTCCTTCCAGCTGCATAATGTCTGTGCCCAAATAGCAGAAAATGTTGGCATTTACACACAACATAGCCTTTAGGGGCATAAATCTAGTAGAAGGGAGAAAATAAGAAACTGAAGCTGACAAAATAATACAAAATACAAACAAGGCCCATTAAAACCAACAAAAACCACAAGTTATGTATATACACTTTGGCACTGGTGATTATATTCTGTGTGCATCACATTACAGTTCCTAAATTCAGGTATTATGGGAACAATTATGTAATACCTTAAATTTTAAGTCACACATTCTTCTAAAATTAAGAACTTGAAAAATAACAAAAAGAAAACCCACTCACACGAACACATTCCACAACATAATTTGTGTATTAACATACAATATGAGACTGCCTAAAATAACAAACCTGTTTAAGTACAATTCAAGATATGACAATGGGCATTAGGCTCAATTATTATAAACCTCTAAAATTAATTACTATTACAAAGCAGGTGCTAACTGCTTATTGTAACCTAACCTTCCCACAATGGCAATTTCAGCAGCAAATATCACAATTATCACAGACGCAGAATACTTCAGCCACTTTGTTTACAGCTACAGGTTACTACATTTACTATGTGATGGCTCATGTCCAGAATCCAACACCTGAATGAACCAGTCCATCTACTTCAGCAGTGGAGGGTGACTTCAGTCACCTGTCAGCAGCCAAGGAGCATGCAACAGCTTGCAGCCTACCAATCCATTCCCATTTCCCCTCCATCACATAGTAAACCTGCTCTAACAGTTAACTATTCAGTTGTCAAATCAGTGTACAGTCCAATACATTTGTTACATTACAACCAATAAACAATATTTCCCCCTCTGACTGCCCCCCCCCCCCAACCCCCCTGTAATGTGCTTTAACATATTCTAACTTCCAAGGTATAGTGGGAATATGGAAAGGAAAATAATACAACAGAAAATTTCTCAAAGCTCATTCCAACTATGTCAAATGACAGATTCTCTGGAAATACATTTCTGCAAACCACTTGCTATACCAAGCGAACAGTATCTTACTGCTCCCGGAACTCAATTTCAGGGGTCGACACCATGCACCTTAAGTGTGTCTAGCAAATCTTCACACCTGAATGTAAGCCGCCAAGTGGTAGCACTCACCCCAGACCTTCAGCTATTGTCCTAGTGCTAACAGCAATTTGAGTATTGATTTTCACCCTTGATAACGTCACCAGACATACCTAGTGTGTGATTTGCAAGGATTATACCTGTGAGGGCTGAAAAAGCACACCCACGGCTAATTTGAAGAATCCTTTACCCACCATTCTTAATTACAATGTTGACATTACAACATTTACATTAGGAAACTATTTTTAAGTGCACTTTTTCCTTTTGCATCCTTGGAAAACAGATTTTACATATTTTCAGCTCATTCAAGCAATGAAACACACATTTTAACAATATACTATGCTCTCTCAGACTAACACATTTTTAACAGGGATATTACATTCCTGTATACAAATGTACCGAGATGTAAGTAGCGAAAGAAAAAACCAGAAGACGGCACAGTAAGTCAGAAAACACGAAACCAGGACTGCTGGCTTATTTCATCAGACACGTCCACGAACACACATCATCACTGTATCCACTGCCACACATCATTAGCAAACAGAGCTCTGGAACAGGTACAAATTCTTTGCTCCTACCAACATCATTCAACTCAGCAGCCTGTACCTAACAAAACTACACTGCAGTTATGATTTACGTGGTCTTATTTTGTGCAATGATGATACAATGCACCCTTACGATACAAGTAACAATGAAAAATAAATCTTAATGTATGTGTAAAAGTTATGTTTCAAAATTTCTATGGGATAATTTGTCTTACTAACAAACGCAATTCACGTGTAAATCACAACCACACTGTATTTACAACTAGTATACAGAGAAGACTTTCAGAACAAAATGACAGACTCAAACAGTTTGCAGAACTGAGGAGACTGAATGTAGCATTAATAAGATAAATTATACTCAAGTCTAGGAATGGGAATAAATTCATTTTACTGCAAACTTAATGCACTCGTAAATTCTTTCATTTACATGCAAGTCAATGAAGCCAGTTTGTGGGTGTTGAGCACTTTTTTACAATGTAAATCGATTTATATCAGCCTGACAATGTAACGCCATCCAATATCAACAAAACAAAATGAATATGAACTGCTTCCATTCTAATGAACGTTTCTGGTATCTCTCATACTCCTGTAGAATACATGACCAGTCAATTGCTATTCATATTCTGCATATGCCTTCCCATCCTGAATAGAATCTTTCTCAAGAACTGCATGACTAGCCTACAGCAAAAACATGTCTTGGATAGATATTCTTGTTACGTTGTTTCAACAGATCCAGTTCTCTCTCCCTGAAGTTAATCCTCCACAGGACACAAACATTGTGCCACATGGTGCAAGGTTCAAAGTTACTAACAGAGCAAGGTTTGTGGGCCAATTATAGTCATTCTTGAACAGCCCTACTGGGCCTGTTTTCCTGCCACCACTAAACTCCATCACTATGGGTGGATTAAATAGATGTTGTTCATTCGGGATGTCCTAATATCACCCTCCTTTTCCTCTCTCCAAACCTCAGTAAGACTTCATTACACTTCTACTATGCAGACTGTTAGCTGACATGCTCGGTCAATCGAGACAGCAAGGTCAATATGAGCACGACATGAAAGGAAGCTTATAAATTTAACTTGTGGATTAGTTCACAGGTGTATGACCCACGGCTCACCAGGCTGTGTCATGCAGCTCACGGTCACATCTAAATTACATGTTTGCTGTAACCAATGCACAATAATTTAGGATAGGTACACCACTCACAGAAATTTTTAAATGCGTGACCCACAAACCTGTAGTACATAATGAAGACTGTGTCCCTTTGCACTAACTCATATATTCGCTGCGTTCTCACTACAGTTGACCACATATGTGCAAGTTCATTTTTTTGCAGTCACAAACAACGCAGTTTACTTCCAACCGCAGCATCTGAAAGGAGAACTGAAGACATGATACAGGTAGTATTGGCTGCTTTGGACAGTGCAGAGTTACAAATAGGACAATGAAATATTGCAGACAGCTGTTACAGATTCAGACAATATATAACAATGACGAGGAAGAACAAGTGTGAGAAGAGGAAAACCAAAAACTAGAGGAAGATTAACCACAAACTGGAACCAGTGGCATAAGTGTATCTGGGGACCTACTTACCGATGGAGTGATAGCACAGCCATGCGCCGCATAACTTCTTGGTCAACGGACCGCATATACGACGGTGGTCCCATAAGATTATATTATAATATTTACCATATAGCCTAGATGTGTAGTAGGCTATACTATCTAGGTTTGTGTATGTACAATCCATGACGTTCACACGACAACAACGCAATTTCTCAGAAAGCATCCCATCGTTAAGTGACGCATGACTGTATACACAGGTAGTGCTGGTACTTGTGCATCAGACTCATTTACATTATCAAGAATACTTGAACAAGCCTGACCCAGCCACCTTCCTGACATTATGTGGCCAGACACAGTGACCTTTCTTGCCTTAGCCTACAGATGGGACGCAACTTCACAGACCAGACACCGGACTAGCATACCACGCTTCAACAGTTGTAAACTCCCTTTTATGGTAAAATGATGACACAAGATAGATTCTTCCAAGTAGTGGGAGTCATGTATTTTACAGACAATTCAGAAGAATTAACAGACAGAAAATATGACCAATTATGGAAACTATGAATCATCACTGATATACTGAACAAAGTATGTGCTAGATTCCATAATCCCTCGGAGCATTTGGCAGTCAACAAGATGATCATCAAATCTAAAGGCACAGTCTTTTTCAGGCAATATATCCCCAAGTAATGGAAAGGTTTTTATAACAAAATTTACAAACTGTGTGAAGACTCTGTATATACTTACAACTTGAGAGTTTACTTTGGGTACATCACAGACCCCACGACGACACAACCCCAAAACAACAAACTACTGGAAATATGACAAAGCTTTTACTGAAATTTTTTTCCTCACCTACTTTTTGATAACCTAGACTAGAAAAATATATGCATGCAGGACAGTGTGACCCAACCAACAGTACATGCCCCCCCCCCCCCCCCCCCCCAATTAAAAAAAAAAAAAAAAAGGCATAAAAAAAATTAGGAATGGGGGGGTTAAATCATGTAGTATAAATTCTTACATTTTTCAGATCCTTCAAGCAAGGCAGCTTTGCTATGCTGGGGTGATCTCATTTGCCAGCCAATGGCACGATTAGTGATAATGAGTGTACTTCTGTCATAGAGCTTAGCGCGCTACAGCGAACATACTCAGGAACTTCAACTAATCACGCGAGAGGTGCAGCAGCTGAAATCCTACTTCTATATAAACAAGACTAAAGCAACCTAATTAGAATTCCTTCATATATATCTGAGAAAAATGGTCAGTGTTCTGAATGTGATCATGGCAAGAAACTTTAGCAAGTCTCATGATTGCAACACACAGGAACGTAACGTGGAACGACATCCCAAGCTGTCGACTGACTGATGAACAGGCAGATATGTTTTTATTTAATTTCATTTGAAGGAAAATTCGAAGACACATGTTCTTTCTGTATGCCTACATGAAAACATTAACTCTAAAAATTTGAATACCGGCATTCTGCAGACTGAACCAGACATTAAATCTGGCACCAAAGAGTTAAGAATCAAGACAAGTACTGAACCCTTATAGATCCAACATTTTCATTATTTTATTCATATAATTGATTTATTACCTACCTTATTTACAATTCAAAGGCCATTCTTCAGACAACAAATATCCATAAAAATCATTAGCACTTAAAAAACACAACTGCTTTCACCAATGCACGTAATTCTACAAGGAAACTCAATGACAAATACTGTCACTGGATTACTAGTCTATAACAGCAGTTCAAATCAAGTAAATTATGTAATGCGCAAAGCTCATAACTCCACAGCTAAGGCACAAAGCATTGTACTACCGATATTAACAAAGGGCATAACAAACTTGTCACAATGCTTGTCAGCAGCCCTCTAATGCAAGCCTGTACTGTTCACACTGAACACAAACATTTACAACTCCTCACCGCTTGCAAATTAAAATCTGGAGGAGAAAAAAATATAAAGTAAATAATAATAAAAATTGTTTTGGACCACTGCAGACTTGGTCACTCAAAAGGGGGGGTGTATGGGTCAGATTGCTGAGATAGGTCAGGTACATCAATTTTACCGTTGGAGCATGCACACTACATGCAAAATTACGTACAGCAGTCAATGCACACACTCATGAAAAAGGAGACAGCTACAGTACATGCCATTCATCTGCCAATCTGCAGAGGCAATGGTACTGTCAGAAGTTTTAAAAAGGATGATGTAGCAAAAGGTAATGAACTTGTGGTTTCTTCTTTGCTCACAACACCACACAAAGAGATCGCTGATAAGCCTTCACAACCCGTTAACAGTCACAACAACAGTGTCACCTCTCAAACAATTCTGATTTTATGAAACATACTTACATTTTAAATCTCACTAAATATGGGAAATTTTCAAAATGAATCAATGACCAATAGCCAAAAATGGGAAAAAAGAAAGCTAATTACGATACTTTATAAGGAAAGTAACAGATAAGGCTCCATTTACCAAACTAAAAGTTATTAATGCACCCCAACAATGAATTTTAGGACATAAAATTATGCATTTGTTTTGTTCAGGCATGAAGGGCAATTCTGTATCAGAAAAACGTGAACAAATGTGTATTAAATAACACACAAGCTCCACATCATACTGAAGATTAACAACCAAACCTAAACAGTAAGGAATTAACATGAGCAACATTGAAGGGGAGGTTTACAGAGCAAATACTACATTCCAGATGTTGGAAATATTCACACTCATCACCCAAGGGAAATATGTACACATTTCAAAACATACGAAATTCAATGAAGCAGTGAACATGACAAATAAATTCAAACCGATGCAGAATGTAACATTTATAGGTGGGTGAATGTGGACAAAAAGAAAACAATGGATAAATGTAGTAACTAAACTGAAGTCCCTGTAATGTTGCTAGTG